>MDTD01156811.1_pt1 | contig 48282 bp, 46 predicted proteins | sample 811221 | NCBI WGS metagenome assembly MDTD01 (sample SAMN05326646, study PRJNA326480) | marine metagenome | isolation source: seawater | place: Pacific Ocean: South West | collected 2011 | reverse complement strand
TGAACGCTTTTTTGTCCATGGTATAGTATGAGCCGCGGTCAATCCCCACGGCCTTGCCGCACGGGCAATACACTTTCCCGTCCCGTTCTTCCATGTTGAAGATCTTGCGGATACGATCCTTGTGACAGCGGTGCACCTCGCCCTGCCCAATCTTATAGTATTTCCAAAGCTTTTGCCGACACGCGGCACATTTGAGGGTCAACATGGCAACAGACCTACCTCAAACCGGCGACAGGCTCAATCGGTTCATGTGGCTGATCATTCCCGCTCAAACTGAACCGTGGCCATCTCAGGGAAATCCCCCAGTCGTTTGGAAATTCCCGCCTGCAGGAATGAATCGACCCACCAGTAAATGTTGTTCTTGCGAATCTGGTCACGCAGGTTGGTCATGTGGAGTTTGCGCTCGGCCTTGTCTCGGTGGATTGCCCGGTTCAGATCCTTGGCAATGCCTTCCATATCATAGGGATTGACGAGGTACGCGTCCTCCTGAAGCTGGGCAGCGGCTCCGGCAAATTCGCTCAGTACCAGCACACCGTCCTGACTGACATTGGCCGCGCAGTACTCCTTGGCAACAAGGTTCATGCCGTCGCGAAGCGGCGTTACCAACGCAATATCGGCAGCGCTGTAATACGCCACCAGCTCATCGTGTGGAAAGCTCTTGTAATGATAGTGCACAGGCACCCAGCCGGGGAAAGAGAATTCACCATTGACGCGCCCGACCAACTGCTCGATCTCGGTACGCAACTCCTTGTACTCGTCGACCTCTTCGCGACTGGGTACGGCTATTTGCACGAAATTCACACGGCCTCGCAGGTCCGGGAACATGCGGAACAGCGTTTGAATGGAGCGGATGCGCTCGGGTATCCCTTTGGTGTAGTCAAGACGATCCACACCAAGAATAATTTTCCTGTGCCGAAGTGCTTCGCGGATATTGAAGGCCTTCCGGGCCACATCTTCATTTTCGGCCAGGCCATTGAACTGGTTGAAATCGATGGAGATGGGAAATGCTCCCAGGCGGAATTGACGATTGCCGGATCGGACCTCGACCACGGCTCCACTGCCTTCAATCTCGGTACCGGGCTGGAATCGACGCAGGCATTCGGCAAAGTTGTCTCTGTCCTGTGTTGTGTGGAATCCGACCAGATCGAATTCGGTCAGCGCCTGGATGACTTTCCAGCGCCACGGCAGTTTCATGAAAATATCGGGCGGTGGAAATGGAATATGCAGGAAGAAGCCGGTCTGTCTTTTTACCCCCATGGACTTGAGGAAGAACGCCTGATGCATGAGATGGTAGTCCTGAATCCAGATGTAATCATCGGGCGTGGTGCTTCGAGCGACCATCTCCGCAAACTTGAAGTTCACATCCAGATACATCCGCCAATATCGGGGATGAAAGCGACAACGGGTTTGAAGATCATGGAACAGCGGCCATATTATTTCATTGGAAAAGCCGAAATAGTAACCGTCCACCTCTTCCTTGGTCAGCGGCACGGTGTACAATTCATATCCAGCTTTGGCGGAAAAATCGGCCAGCAGTGAATCGACATCGATCGACGGGTCGGAAGCGCCGGACCAACCGATCCAGACACCACCACGATTTTTGAGCACCGGAGCCAGTGCCGTGACCAGTCCGCCCGCACCGCCCTGCACAGTCCACTCATCACCGTCCTTCTTGAGGGTGGCCGGGAGCCTGTTGGAAACCACGACCAGTCGTTGTTTGCCGCCTACCATGTCTGTGCATCCTCCTTTGCAATCTTTCGTAATATCTTTTTCTTCCATGCTATGTGGTAACGGTCTTCGACAATCATGGCAAGGGAGGAACAAATTGACATGGAAAAATATCACCCGGGACTGTTGACACCCGGCCTGTGGGTATTATCTCTCTGCGCAGTCGATAAGAATACACCGCACCGCGGTGAGATCATTTTCATTATAAAGGAGAGTAATCATGGGTTTGAAACCACTCAATGACCGTGTCATCGTCAAGAGAAAAGAAGAAGAAGAAAAGACCGCCGGGGGTATCTACATCCCTGATTCCGCCAAGGAAAAGCCGCAGGGTGGCGAAGTTGTTGCCGCCGGTCCCGAATGCAAGACCGTCAAAGCCGGCGACTCCGTACTGTTCGCCAAGTATGCAGGCAGCGAGTTCTCCGTGGATGGTGACGAATTGATCATCATGCGTGAAGACGACATCCTGGGTGTCTTCGCATAAATTCGGCCTGTTGAAACGGAATACAAACACAGATTTTTAAGGATAAGCATACAATGGCAAAAGCTATCGATTACAAAGCTGTAGCTCGTGAGGGCATGCAGAACGGCGTAAATATCCTGGCAAACGCAGTCAAGGTTACCCTCGGTCCCAAGGGCCGTAACGTCATGTTGGAAAAAGCCTGGGGCGCACCTCAGGTCACCAAGGACGGCGTCACCGTCGCTGAAAAGATCGACCTGGAAGACAAGCTCGAAAACATGGGCGCTCAGATGGTTAAGGAAGTCGCTTCCAAAACCAATGAGATCGCCGGTGATGGTACCACTACCGCTACCATCCTTTCCCAGGCCATCTTCAACGAAGGCGTCAAGCTCCTGGCAGCCGGACGCAACCCCATGTCCCTGAAGCGCGGCATCGACCTCGCCGTGGATGCGGTTGTGGCCGAACTGGAAGCACTCGCCAAACCGGTGAACAAGTCTTCCGAAATCGCTCAGGTCGGCGCCATCTCCGCCAACAACGACTCCACCATCGGTGAAATTCTCGCCGAAGCCGTGGAAAAAGTCGGTAACAACGGCGTTATCACCGTTGAAGAATCCCAGGGCTTCGCCACCGAACTCGACGTTGTCGAAGGCATGCAGTGGGACAACGGTTGGCTTTCCCCCTACTTCGTCACTGATCAGGACAAGCAGGAAGCCGTACTGGAGAATCCCTTCATCCTGCTTTCCGAAGGCAAAATCTCCAACATCAAACCTCTCGTGCCCATCCTCGAAGCCGTTGCCAAAGCTGGTCGTCCCCTGATGATCATTGCTGAAACGGTTGAGAACGAAGCACTGGCCGGTCTGACCATCAACGCCATGCGCGGCGCCCTGAAGGTCTGCGCAGTCAAGGCTCCCGGTTTCGGTGACCGCCGCAAGGAAATGGTTCGCGATATCGCTATCATGACCGGCGCCAACGTGGTCTCCGAAGACACTGCCGTGACCCTCGAATCCATCAAGCCGGACGATTTTGGTACTGCCAAGAAAGTTGTCGTCGGCAAGAAGAACACCGTCATCGTTGAAGGTGCCGGTAGCAAAGAAGTCGTTGAGCGTCGTTGCGAAGAGATCAACAACATGATCGCCAACGCAGCCAGCGACTACGATCGCGAAAAGCTGCAGGAACGTCTGGCCAAGCTCGTCGGCGGCGTCGCTGTCGTCAAGGTCGGCGCCCCCACTGAAATCGAAATGAAAGAGCGCAAGGATCGCGTCGAGGATGCCCTCAACGCCACCCGCGCTGCAGTGGACGAAGGCATTGTTCCCGGCGGTGGCACCGCTCTGGTTCGCGCAGGCCGCGTACTGGAAACCCTCAAGGGCAGCAACGACACCGAACAGGCCGGTATCGCCATCGTAGCCCGCGCCATCGAAGAGCCCCTGAAGCAGATCGCCAACAACTGCGGTCTCGAAGGCACTGTTGTTGTCGAGAAGGTCAAGAAGCTCGAAGGCTCCAATGGCTACAACGCCCGCACCAACGAGTACGTTGACCTGGTCGAAGCCGGTGTCATCGATCCCAAGAAGGTCACCCGCATTGCACTGCAGAACGCTGCAAGCGTTTCCTCCATGCTGCTGACCACCGAGTGCGCCATCTCCGAAGCCGTTGAAGACGAAGACTAACCTCTACGCCATCAATCATCCAAAGGCCGGGTATTGTACCCGGCCTTTTTTTTGTTGATAGCCAACTCTCGGGCAAAGGCATTACCTTATGATCTGCCCTTTCCACCTTCCCTCCAAGCACAGCTTGAATCCATCAGAAAAACGGGATAATTCTACCACATGTCATTCTTCTCACGATTCGTGCAACACTCCGTAAAAGGACAAAAGAATTTCGAGCGTGCTCGCAGCGCCGAAGAGCGCGAAGAGTATGCCAAGGCCAAAGAGTTTTTCGAGCTGTCGGTGGATGCCTACGACCACTACCTCGCGCAGCAACGAGACAAAGGGAAACAACCATTCCCATCTCATCTGGTCATGGCCGGCATAGGCTATGTACGACTGGGCCGTAACGAGGATGCGCTGTCGGTTCTGGACGAATGTATTCGCCGCAAGGAAATACCGGACGCCTATCTGCATGCCGGATATGCCGCAGCCAAACTGGGACGCAAGGATAGCGCCATTGCGTATTGGGAAGCATATCCCGCATGGGTTGAGCAGCCCGTCATCCATGAGGCCCTCCGAGAGGTCCTCAACTCTTTGCGCCAAGACCAATCGTCACTTGATGACGCCTGCCTTGTAATGGCCCAGGCAATCCATCGACAGGACAAGGACAACGCCAAACTGCGCAAGGGCACCCCGGATCAACACACCATTCCCGCCAATCGGGGCTACTAATTTTCACCCCATGTGCACCAAGTTTCAAAAGCAGACGGATCCACGCTTCTCAGGAGTAACCATGTACCGCCTTATCTTCACCGTTCTTTTTATGCTCTGCACCATCACTCCAGCCCATGCCGAGAGGACGGTTGTCGGCACCGGCATACCTGAAAAGGACATTGAAAGCCTTCAGAAAGCGGTTGATGGAGGTGGTACCCTTCTGCTCAAAGGGAAATTCGACCTTGGTGAAACCGGTCGGATCACTATCCGCAAAAATATTACCGTTACCGGAGAACTGGATGGGTCGGACCTGCCCATCACCATCATCAAGGGCGGCCTTTGGTCATTCTATTCTCCCCTGCCGGTCAAGGGGGCTCCACCCGCCAGCAAAGGGCCGCTCATTGTCATTAAAGGCATTCATTTCAAGGAAGCAAAGGGGACACCACTGCACTTCCCCCACGTGGGCGGAGTCAATGTGGAGAACTGCACCATCTCCGACATTCGCCCCCAGACTCTGGATGTCCGCTGGAGCGATGGCGACAGCTTGCTGTTCCAAGCCGGTATCGTTGTCGGCAATCGGCTGGAAGACCGATCCAAACGGATCAAGCGGGCAGCCATGGGCACTATCCGCATCGACAACAACCGATTCTACATGGAAACAGACCGGCCTCGCCGCACAGCAGGCTATGGGGTGATGATTGACTGGACATGGGGAGCAGACGTTGCCGTCACTAACAATCGCATCGAACGCGCATCACGCAATGGCATCGAGATACTCGACAACGTGCTTGGCGCCGATGGCAAAGGAAACATCAGGATAGACAACAACCGAATAATCACGGCCAATGAGGGCATCCCCTACCCGCACAAATATGGGCCGAACGGAATCGTGGCCGGGTGGTATTTCGATACGTCCGGCGGAGTCAATTTCAATCGCAATAACCGCATTTCGCTGACAGGTAACAGAATCGAGGTTCGCGGCGAGGCATCTACAGGCATGCTGCTTTATGCCAACGACATCGTTGCGACCTGCAATGATGTCATTGTGGCCGGAGGCAGTGAAGCGCGCGGCATAGTCCAGACAGGGTCACGTGGCTTCTTTGCCAACAACAGAATCCGTGGCGAAGGCCGGTACGCTGTGTACTGTCACCCGTTTGAGGCGCTCAAGGCCATCAGCAACACCTTTGCCTGGACCAACGTTAATGATTTCATCGGTATCAAAGGGCAGATCCTGCTGGGCGGCAGCGTCAATGTCGTGATCGGCAGCAATCCCTCATTCGTGGATAGAGGGAAAGGAAACCGTCTGGTTGAAGCCAGCCCGTGCTCGCTTCCGGAAATGGCTCCGGAAGATGAGGCATGGTAGTAACCGCATGAACCCAGGCGGATTTATCCCCAGCCAGCACTGCACCTCCATACGGTTTTCAGAGTGAAAGCAGCTACGCTCATCAATAATTGATGCTCCTTTTTCCTTCCAGAGAGAAAGAAGCACCCTGCATGAACACCAATATCTCGTGCGTATCTAGACTTGAATCTCCCTATTAAGTGCATCATTACGAGGCCATAGGAGAGACACCCCTTTTTCTCACAAACAGGGTTGACAAAACACTCATTGCTCAATATTAATTGAAAACGATTTTCAACCTCAATTAAAACTTGGAGAGAGATATGTGCGCAGCATTAGTAGGCGGAATGGATAGACTGAAACGTGATTACATGAATGAAGCCAAGAAAAACGGCGTCAAACTGAAGTGCTTCACAGGCAAGGAACGCAAGATTTCCGGCACACTGGGAAACGTGGATTTTGTGGTGCTTTTTACGAACAAAGTTTCCCATAAGGCTCGCAAGGATGTGCTGACGGCACTGCGCGGAAAGGATATCCCCGTTATCCAGCGCCATTCCTGTGGTATCAGCTCCCTTCGTGAAGTCCTGGACGAGGCAACCGCATAATGATGAGACAGTTACGTTCATTACGATGAAAGGGCGATGCGCTAAAAAACACATCGCCCTTTCGCAGTAAATCTCTGTTGATGATGTCTATAGATTTTCCCGCCACTCCCGAATCAGATTGATGACCTTTCCGGTCAACTGGTTGAACTCGGGCTTGGTAACCTGGGCATCGGCCATGACAGCCTTCCCCTTATGCAGCACGGACTTGGAAATGAGAGAGGAAAAGAGAGCGACCGGTAACTGCTTGAGGATCGGGTCTTCCTTGATCCGCCGAGTCAAAGTGTAACCATCCATCTGCGGCATCTCGACATCCGAGACCACCACATCAAGATAATCGAGCGGAGAGCCGCCCTGCTCCTGGACAATTGCCTTGATCTTACTGAGCTTCTCCCATGCTTCGGCCCCATCACCAACCACTTCAATCTCGAAATTGGCATTACTAAAATTCTTGCGGAGCAGTTCGCGAACCGAGGTGGAATCATCAGCCACCAGTGCTCGGTAGCGTTCATCGGACACGACATCCGAAAGCTGTGCCTGCGTGTTGCCGGACTCATCGAGGTCAGCCAGCACCTGCTCCAAGTCGAGCATGAGAACAAAACGGTCATTGATCTTGACGGTACCAGTAATGCAATTTGATTCCATTTTGGCGAAATACTTGCTCGGCGGCTCGACTTCGGCCCAGTTGACCCGATGAATCTGCGTCACCCCAGAAACGAGAAAACCGGTAATCATTCCATTGAATTCTGTAACGATGATCGGTTCATTCTCATCCTTCGCCTTATCGACATCCAGCCATACCGACAGATCGACCACCGGCAGAATCAGGTCGCGTAATGGGATGGTGCCCAAGAAGCTCGGATGAACAGCCGCCTCGGAACCTGTCAGCCCTTCCGGAGCCTCGACAACTTCCAGCACCTTTGCGACGTTTACACCAAAATAGTGTGTTTCGATTGAATCGCCACTGGTCTCATGAATGAAAAATTCAATTATTTCAAGCTCATTAGTGCCGGTTTCTAGCAATATGTCCTGTTGACTCATTGATCCTCCTAGGGCCAGTCGTGCCAATTACATAATCTATATCACCCTCACATAGTGAGATGAATGATTTTTTTACACTTTTCCCAAAGGTCACTAACAAGGTCAAATAAAAAGAGCCGTTTTGCTCTTGGCAAAACGGCTCTCAAGATACGTAGACTGACTCTCTAGGAAGAAGCGGCTCCAGCGCACATCTGTTCGGCAAGAGTCAACATTTCCCACTGTACCGGCTCTTCGTGCTTGGCCGATTTCTGTAACGTTGCCCCGACGACTTCGTCCCAATGAACAGGAGAAACGCCCACTCTCGGACAACGGGTCGTCAGATCCGAAGGGGCCAGTACATGACCGGCAGGAAGATCGCGCGAGAAAACAATGCATTTACGGAGCTTTTTGGCAGCGGCCTGTTCTTCTGGAAAGACATTCTTACCCTTCAAGCACATGGCACGCTCGACCTCACGAATCATGGTGACCATGCTGGCCAACTCTGCCGGTTCAAGGGATGCCTGATGATCGGTACCCTTCCAGGTTTTGTCCATGGTGAAGTGGCGCTCGACAACACAGGCACCGAGCGCTGCGGCACCAACGCTGGGACCAATGCCCTTCTCGTGACCGGAATACCCAACAGGCAGCCCGTAACGTTCACGAAGAGCATCCATGACCGGCAAGCCGATTTGCTCTTCAGGACATGGATAGCGGGAGTTGCAATGCAGCAGGACGACCTGATCGTGATAATTGCGGATTTCGCTCAATGAAACATCGATATCTTCGAGGGAACTCATGCCAGTGGAAAGGATGATAGGTGTCCCGGCTTTGGCATACTCACGCACCAGCGGTATGTTGACCAGTTCCGCCGAGCTGATCTTGAGCAACTCGACATCCAGATCAATGATCTGTTTGAGACTCGGCGCATCCCAGGCTGATGCAAAAAAGACAAGCCCCTTGGACTCGCTGTACTCCTTGAGCTCGGCCATCTGTTCGATGGACAGCTCAAGAGCATTTCTGTGCTCTCCGTATGTCGGCCCAAAGCTGTTGCAGCCGGTATACGGAGCAGCCCGCCCTTCTCGGGTAAGCAGGGCTTCAGTATCCCTCTTTTGAAATTTTACGGCCTGAACACCGGCGGCTGCGACCTCGTCCACCATCTGCTTGGCGATCGCGAATTCGCCTTGGTGGTTGTTACCGATCTCAGCGACGATGAAGCATGGATGATCTTCGCCAATGGTGACGCCGGAACTTAGAGTGATGGATTGAATCTGTTTCATAATTAAAATCTCACGATTTGAAACCCGCGCTTTTCTGAATACGGCTTGAGTTGCTCGAAAATTTCATCCTGCTTTCCAAAGGAGGTGATGACTACCGCATCGCACTCCACAAGATCAAGGACATGGGGAGCAGAAACAACATGTCCGTGAAATAGCTGCCCTTGCTTTTTGGTATCATTGTCCAACAAAGCCATTATGTGAAAATCCGTATCACGCAAAGCGGACAGGACAACTTCGCACGTTTCATAAGCACCAAAAAGAGCCAACCGTGTCTTGCCTTCCATCAAAAGGGGACTCAGGCGGTTGACCACAAAATCCTTGATGGTCGTGTACAGTCGGACGGTTTCCGAGGAGTATTCCGAGAACATCTGTCTGCGCATTTGGTGCCCGACATCCGTCAGCGTATAGCGATAGCTCTTGCCGTTGACCGGCATGAACTCAACCAATCCTTCCGACTGCAACTGCTTGAGGTACTGATTCACCATGGCCCCGGAAAGATTGAGGCGGCGTCCCAGCTCGAACTGGGAAAGCCCGGAATCCCGGGTCAATGCCTCCAAGATCGCGAGCACGCGCGTGGACTTGCTCGGTTTGAGATACAGTCCGTCCGTGATCAACATTCCCTTACTTCCATTTGCGACTAATTCGGGCATTACGTCCATTCCATTCGTTCGGTCAATAATTCATCTACTTGCAAGCACGTTACAATATTGAGTCTAGCACACTAGTCGTGCACTGTAAGCCTGTCAATAAAAGGGTTCTCGTCAAATTCAACACTTTCGGATCGACAAATTGCTTTCACAGGTTGACTGTAAAATCATTGATACAGTGAATAATCGGTCACCGAGCGATTTTCTTTTGCTAAAGGTAAATTTTTCCATCCGAGAGTCTGCATTTTCTACTGCAAGTACTCAGCCAAAACATCAGTAGCAATCACTCAGCGAGTAACCAGCCGTTGTTTCATCCATTTTTTAAAAACAATCAGCTCAACACATTCATTCACTGAAGGAATTATCTACCCCATCCGCCATCGTGCCGAAAATCAGTCAACAACGCCTCGGGAGGTACGCCATTGTTGACCCGAGAGGTTTGCTATTATAGGGTCTCACCGTCTTTTTTTTACATTACCATTTAAAAGGATGATTTGATGGAGCAGAAGGAGCCAATCCAGCGGCCGTGGCTGAAGTCCTACGACCCGGAAGTACCGGCAACCATTGACTACGAAAAAGTCCCGCTTTTCCGCTTCCTGGACCGTGCCGCACACAAGTGGCCCAACCGCAAGGCGATCGTCTTCAAAAACTGGTCGATCACTTACGGTAAGCTCAAGGAGCAAAGCGAAGTCGTTGCTGCCAATCTCAGAGCGCAAGGTATTCGCAAGGGCGATCGTGTCGCCATGATGCTGCCCAACCTTCCCCAGACAATCATCGCCTTCTGGGGCGTTATCCGTTGTGGCGCCATCGGGGTCATGACCAACCCCCTTTACATGGAAACGGAGATCGTCCACCAGTTCAATGATGCAGATGTCAAATGCTGCATCACACTGGATTTGCTCTGGCCGAAGCTCAACAAGCTCCGCCCTTCCATTCCGGTGGAAAAGTTCTTTATCACCACTATTGGTGAAGGACTGAAGTTTCCGCTCAACATTCTGTACAAGCTCCAGGCAAAAAAGAATGGCACCTCGCCCAAAGTGGACTACGACAATACCGAGGTATTCCCATTCAAGACCCTGACCAAAGGGCGCGAACGCTACACGGACGAAAAAGTTTCAGCCGAGGACACCGCACTCCTTCAGTACACAGGCGGTACAACCGGAGTGGCCAAAGGGTGTATTCTCACGCACTTCAATCTGGGGGCCAACCTTCAGCAGTGCCAATCCATGATGCACACGCTGGGACAACAAAAAGAAACGTTCCTCGGCATCCTCCCCTATTTCCATATTTATGGGCTGACCACCTGCCTGACGTGGCCGACCTCCATGGGCGCAACGCTGACGCCGTTCCCCCGTTACGTGCCACTTGACGTGCTCAAAGGGATTCACAAGCTCAGACCCACTGTTTTCCCGGGTGCTCCATCACTGTATATTTCCCTTCTGCAGCAAAAAGACATTGGCAAGTACGACCTGTCCTCCATCAACTGTTGTGTGTCCGGCTCGGCGCCCATGCCTGTTGAACACATGGAACAGTTTGCCGAACGCACTGGTACGGCCATATCCGAGGGGTACGGTCTGACCGAAGCATCACCTGTCACCCACTTCAATCCCATCAAAGGGGTTCGGAAAAATGGCTCCATCGGCCTGCCCTTCCCGGACACCGATGCCAAGATCGTGGATAAGGACCTGGGTGGTGAGGCTCTGCCTCCCGGCGCCCGTGGTGAGCTTGTCATTCGCGGCCCCCAGGTCATGAAGGGATATTACAATCGTCCGGATTCCACGGCCGACGTGCTGCGTAACGGCTGGCTCTACACCGGCGACATCGCCTACATGGACGAGGAAGGATATTTCTATATTGTGGATCGCAAGAAAGACCTGATCATTTCCGGCGGCTACAATATCTACCCGCGCGAGATAGATGAGGTGTTGCACGCACATCCCAAGATCGAAGAAGCGGTCAGCGTGGGCATCCCTCATGATGCCCGTGGTGAAATCGTGAAAGCATACGTTGTCGTCAAGGAGGGCGAAGAGCTTTCCCGTAGTGATGTCATAGGATTCTGTCGCGAAAAGCTTGCCAATTACAAAGTTCCAAAGCGCGTTGAATTTCGCAAGGAACTCCCGAAAACTATGGTCGGCAAGGTGTTGCGCCGCGCCCTCCGCGATGAAGAGGCTGCCAAGCTGGAAGCCCGGAAGAATCGTAAACGGGTAAAGAGTGAAGAGTAAGAACGTTGTTAAGCAACGCGGTGAAGTTGACCGCACAATGCGAGAGCGATTGCATGGACATCGATCCATAACGCTCTGGTTTACCGGTTTGCCTGCTTCGGGTAAATCCACCATTGCTCACGCAGTGGAAAAGCGTTTGTACGACCAGGGCGTCAATGCATACGCCTTTGACGGGGATAACGTTCGGCACGGGTTGTGCGGAGACCTCTCCTTTTCACCAGAGGGGCGCTCGGAAAACATCCGTCGCATATGCGAGATGAACAAACTGTTTCTGGATGCCGGGATCATCTGTCTTTGCGCATTCATTACGCCACGCCACGAAGAACAGGAGAAGCTTCGCCAGGCCCATCAGGATGGTGACTTTTATCTCATCCACGTGGATTGCCCGGTTGAGGTATGTGAAGAGCGCGACGTCAAGGGAATGTACAAGCTCGCACGAGAAGGCAAGATCAAAAACTACACCGGCATCAGCGCACCATATGACAGGCCGGAAAATCCTGACCTGTGTCTGACCACCGACACCATGCCGCTCGATGAATGTGTGTCTGCCGTTCTGAGGCTAATCGAATCAAAAATCGTTCTTTAACCATTACCTAATATAATAGAATATCTTTTTTAAGCCCCGCTTTTTGCGGGGCTTTTTTTGCCAACAACGCCTCATTTCTAGCAACAGCCAATCTGCAAAAATAACAATTATGAGAAAACACCTTCGCTTTTTATTAAATTTTTACGAATTTTCCTCCGGCAGAAGCGTGAAAATACGAAATAAATTCAAACATACTACCACATTTGCAAAAATGTATTAGCGAAAACCCCTTCACTCAGCCCTTCAATTGGTGTATTGCACAAGCTAGTCAATGAAACTGGTATCTGTAATTCCTATGAGAGGAGGAGTAATGAGAAAAGAGTTTAGTAAATTCGGGATGTTGACACTGTCACTCATTTTGAGTGCACTCATCTGCGCACCGGCTTTTGCAGCCGACGCCATCAAGATCGGCTTCAACCTGCCACTGACCGGTGATATCCCCGAAGTAGGCGACGGTTCCAAAAAAGCTGCCGAGATGTATCTTGAAGACATCAACGCCCAGGGCGGTCTGGAAGTTGGCGGCACAAAGTACCCCTTGGAATTTGTCTACATGGACAACGAATCCAAAGCTGAATCTGCTGTTAACGTCGCCCTGAAACTCATTGAGCAGGAAGATGTCATCGCCATTATCGGCCCCAACTCCTCCAAGCAGGCTGTTCCTGCCGGTGGTACCTGCAACGACAACCGCACCCCGATGATCACCCCGTGGTCCACCAACCCGGACACCACCAAGGACCGTCCCTGGGTTTTCCGTGCGGCCTTCCTTGATCCGTTCCAGGGTCCGGTTGTAGCTGACTTTGCCGCCAAGAAGTTCGGCGCCAAAAAGTCCGCTGTTATCTTCGATATTTCCAACGACTACGCAAAAGGTCTGGCTGAAATTTTCAAGAGCTCCTGGGAAAAGAAAGGCCTCGGCCCCGTCGTTGCTTTCGAATCCCACGGCACCAAGGATCAGGACTTCTCTGCACAGCTGACCACCATCATCGCTGCCGAGCCTGATTTCATCTTCATCCCCAACAACTACAACCAGGTTGCCCTGATCGTTCAGCAGGCACGTGACCTCGGCTACACCGGTCCCTTCATGGGCTCCGATGCCTGGGGCACCCCTGATCTGGTCAAGTTGTGCGGCGATGCCTGCTACAACAACTACTTCTCCACCCACTACGCCGCTGCCGGCGCCCAGGGTGCAACCAAAGAATTCATCGATCGCTACGAAGCAAAATACGGCGATACCCCTGCTGACTATGCTGCTCTGACCTGGGATTCCATCGGTATCCTTATCGAAGCCATCAAGAACGCCGGCAAGGTTGAAAGCAACCCTCGCAAGATGCGTAAGGCTGTTCGTGAAGGTCTGGCTGCCATCAAGTCCTTTGACGGCATCACCGGTTCTTCCAAGTTCGACGCACAGGGTGACCCCATCAAGTGCGCCGTGGTCGTCAAGATCACCGACAAGGGTGAATTCGTTTTCGAGGAATCTGTCTGCCCCTAACCGGCTGACTGCATGATTGATCAAGGCGGGGACCTTCCGGGCCCCGCCTTTTTGTCAACCAAACGGGCACATTCGTTCGTCGATCCGCCCAAAACAGAAAAGAAATTTCTCAGGAAGTAGAATCGTGGACTTTATCATTCAAAACATCTTGAATGCGCTCCAATGGGGAAGCTTCTACGCACTGATCGCTCTTGGTTACACTTTGGTGTACGGCGTACTGCGTTTGATCAACTTCGCCCATGGAGACATCTTCATGGTGGGCGCGTACATCGCGTTTTTCCTGTCCGGCACGATGCTCGGTCCCGCTCTGGGGTTTTCCCCGCTGGTGACCTTCGCGCTGGCAATCCCCCTGACCATGGCCCTGACCGCCTGCGTGGGTGTAACGCTTGAACGCATTGCATACCGCCCCTTGCGCCGCAAAGGTGCACATCGCCTTTACGTGGTCATCACGGCTCTCATGTGCGGGCTTATTCTGGAATACTCCAACCTGGCTGTTCTCGGAGCCAGCCGCCTCAAATTCCCCGAACTCATCGAAAAAACCATCTGGAATATCGGGGGCGTCACCTTCACCAACCTCAAGGTAATCGTCATCGTCGCAGCCGTTGCCGTATTTGCCTTCCTGAATTTCATTGTCACCAAGACCAAGATAGGCATGGCAATGCGGGGAATCTCGTACGACAAGTTCGCCATTCCCCTCATGGGCATTCCCATCGACACCATCATTGTGTTCACGTTCATTCTCGGTTCCGGTTTTGCCGGGCTGGCCGGACTGCTGTTCGCCATGTCCTACCCGATCCTTGAGCCGTTCATGGGCATGATCATTGGATGGAAAGCGTTCATCGCAGCGGTTGTTGGTGGTATCGGTGACATTCGCGGCGCCTTCTACGGCGGCTTCCTCCTGGGCTTCATCGAAGTTGGTGTTGTCACCGTCTTCCCGTCCACCTACCGCGATCTCTTCGCCTTTACGATTCTGCTAATTATCCTCTGGATCAAGCCAACCGGATTGTTCGGCATGCCGCAATCCACCAAGATCTAGCCGGAGAAACCATGCAGAAATACACATTCAACATACTTCTGGCCTTCTGCGCCGTGGTACTGCTGGTCCTCGCCCAGTTCCGAATCATCGACAACTACATCCAGGCAGTTATCATGTTTGTTGGCATCAACATCATGATGTCCACCAGCCTGAACCTCGTAAACGGCAACATGGGTGAATTCACCTGTGGTCACGCTGCCTTCATGTGCGTCGGGGCTTACGTGTCATCCATCCTTTCAGTCCTGTTCTTCGGCAGCAAGTTCGGTGATCCCATGTTCCCTGAGGGCATGGTGTACATCATCTTCCCGATCATCATTCTGATAGGTGGAGCCATGGCAGCCATCACGTCCATACTCGTGGCGCTCCCATCCTTTAAAACCCGTGACGACTATCTGGCCATTATCACCATTGCGGTAAACTACATGGTCATTTCCGCCATCGAAAACATGGATTTCATCGGTGGTTCCCGCGGTTTTCAGGGCATGAAAGACACGGTTTGGGCCATGGTGGACAACACGCCGTCATGGATGATGGGCGAGAACGACTTCCCATGGGTGCTGCTTTACGTGATGCTGTTCACAGCGTTCACCATCTGGGTCATCCGCCGGTTCATCTCTTCCACCTACGGCAAAGGCGTCAACGCCATCTGCCAGGATGAGGTAGCCGCCGAAATCATGTCGGTGAACACCAACAAGATCAAAACCATCAACTTCATGATATCCGCAGGACTCGCCGGTTGCGCCGGTGGCCTGTTCGCGCACATCATCGGGTATGTTAACCCGCAGTCCTTCAATATCCTCAAGTCCACCGAAGCCATGGTCATGGTCTACCTCGGCGGCATGGGCTCCTTGTCCGGAGCGGTTATCTCCGCCATCCTGTTCACGGCCCTGATGGAGGTACTGCGTTCACAGGCCATCATCGATGTGCTCACTTCGCCTGCGACTTTCATCTTCCCCGAGTGGGAACCCTCCGCAGGCGTCATCAAGTGGGTGATCATTCCGCTGATGCTGGTTTTGATCATGCAATTCCGCCCCGAAGGACTTCTGGGCAACAAGGAGCTGTCGGACGTGTTCCCGAAACTCAAAAAATACTACACGTTCAAATAAGGGGGCGACATGTCTTTGCTTACTATCGACTCCCTGACACAACGTTTTGGCGGCCTGCAGGCCGTATCGGAATTCAGCGTAGAGATGAGAGGTGGCGAACTGATGGGACTTATCGGTCCCAACGGCGCCGGCAAGACCACCATCTTCAACCTGATTTCCGGCTTCTACCAACCAACCGAAGGGATCATCACCCTGAATGGCACACCCACCGCAGGCTTGCGGCCGCATCAGGTCACATCCCTGGGCGTTGCCAGGACATTCCAGAATATCCGCCTCTGGCACGATATGACCGTTCTCGACAACATCCGTATAGCCCAGCATTACCGCATGGGATACTCGGTGTGGGATTCCATCATTCGCGGCAAGAAATACCGCGAACGCGAAGCGCGTATCCTCGAAATTGCCGAGGAGTTGCTTGAGGCCATGTCGCTTTCGGATTATGCGTTGGAATACCCGAAAAACCTGCCATACGGCCTCCAGCGCCGCGTGGAGATAGCCCGCGCCATGTCCATCCGTCCCAAGCTGCTGCTTCTGGATGAACCTGCCGCCGGCTTGAACTCGTCCGACGTGGAAGAGCTCATCAAGCTCGTCAGCTGGATTCACGAGAACTTCGATATCACCATCTTCATGATTGAACACCAGATGAAGGTCGTGACATCGCTGTGCCAGTGGATCAAGGTCATCGATTTCGGCGCCACCATTGCCGAAGGCACCGCTGAAGACATTCAATCCAACCCGGCCGTCATCAAGGCCTATCTTGGAGACGACAATATATGAGTACTCCACTTATCGAAGTCGAAAACCTGTACGTCAAGTACGGCAATATTGAAGCCTTACACGGCATCAACTTCACCGTGGGCGAAGGGGAAATCGTCACCCTTATCGGCGCCAATGGAGCCGGTAAATCCACGACCCTCATGTCCATTGCGCAGTTGCCGCCGCCCGAGGCCCCCAAAGTCATAAAAGGCGATATCCGATTCAAGGGGCAATCCATCCTGGGCATGGCTCCTGACAAGATCGTCGCCGACCTGCATGTGGCTCTGGTTCCCGAAGGACGTCATATCTTCGGCAACCTGACCGTTGAAGAGAACCTCAAGCTGGCAACATATGCCCGCAAAGACTCGCAGGCCAACATTCAACGTGATTACAATCGCGTCTACTCCCTGTTCCCACGACTTGACGAACGCAAGAAGCAGCGCTCGGAATCCTTATCCGGCGGTGAACAGCAGATGCTGGCGGTTGGACGCGCACTCATGTCCGCATGCCGTGTTGTCATGCTTGATGAGCCGTCAATGGGCCTCGCTCCCCTGCTCATGTACGATATGTTCCGCGCACTCAAAGAATTGAACGAGGAAGGCATGACCATTCTGCTTATCGAGCAGAACGCCAAGCTCGCCTTGGATTTTGCGCACCGTGGGTATGTCATCGATACAGGTGAAATTGTAGCCGAAGGGCCCAGTGCTTCACTGATGGACGATCCAGAGGTTAAAAGAGCCTACCTGGGCGGGTAAAATCAGTAAAAACGATCATAAATATGGCGCTCCGGCAAATCCGGGGCGCCTTTTTTTATATCCACAACATTACTTAAGTTCCACAGAATGTCTGCCTGACGATTTCCGTCGGCTCAGGGGAATTCCTGTACTCATGGTATGCTGGTTGATCATCATACGGATGTTCAAGAGCCTCTATCAGCCGGTGCGTCAAGGTATAGTCGCCATCATCTTCAGCTGCGCGGATCGCCTGCTCGACCCGGTGGTTGCGCGGGATATAGGCCGGATTGACCTGACGCATTCGTTGCATGCTTTGAGCAGGAGTTATACCTGCCCCATCAAGGTAACGCTCCCACTCGCCGAGCCATGATGTGATAGCCGAACCATTTATGAATAAGCCGGAAAAAGTATCCAGATCTTCGGCAAGTGTTCGGAAGGCAATGGTAAAGTCAACGTGGTCCGCATGCATCAGGCGAAGCAGTTGCCGAGCATGCTCAAAGCCCTCCTCCGAATCCGGTAAACCAATCTTTTCAGTTAGCACCTTTTGGTAACATTGCTTGAATGTGGAAGAAAATGTCTCAAGTGTGGTCTGCGCCACACTTCGTGCTTCATCTTCATTATCGCTAAACAATGGAAGAATACAGCCGCCGAAAGCCGCCATGTTCCATTGCGCGATGGTCGGCTGGTTGTTGAAGGCATATCGACCGAAATGATCAATGGAGCTAAACACCTTGTCCGGCTCATAGGTATCCATGAAGGCACACGGGCCATAGTCTATGGTCTCGCCGCTAATAGCGGTATTGTCCGTGTTCATTACGCCATGGATGAAGCCCACCCCCATCCAACGGGCCACGAGTTCTGCTGTGGCAATGCAGACCAACCTATATAGGTCGAGATACGGTGTACTCGACTTCCTGGCAGCCGGATAGTGTCGATCAATGACATGATCGGCCAGTAACCGAACAGCTTCCCAGTCCTCACGCGCTGCAAAGTATTCAAAGGTTCCGACACGAACCAGGCCCGATGAAACACGAGTCAGTATGCCTCCCGGTGTGGGCTTTTCCCTGAGCACGGTTTCGCCTGTACTGACCATTGCCAGTGAGCGCGTTGTAGGAATGCCCAGCGCATGCATGGCCTCACTGACGATATATTCTCGCAACACCGGCCCAAGGGCGGATCGCCCATCGCCAGCACGGGAAAAACGCGTCTGTCCCGACCCCTTCAATTGAATATCGTACCGTCTTCCCTTCTCAGTCAGCACCTCTCCCAACAGGACCGCACGGCCATCCCCCAGTTGCGGAACAAATCCTCCGAACTGATGTCCTGCATACGCCATAGCCAGTGGCTCTGCTCCATCCGGCACCTTGTTGCCAGACAGAATGGCCGCCAACTCAGTAGTATCCTCCGGGAGGTCGAGTTCCATTGATTGCATTAATGGTCGATTCAACCGGATAAGTTCAGGGCGCTCGACCAGAACAGGGTCAATACGTTCATAGAATCGATCGGGAAGGCGTGCATAGCTGTTATCAAATCGCATAAGTGCTCCTGACTTTTCATTACCATCACTTCCCATAATAATACGTATCAGACAAAAATCCACCTTTGTATGCAATCGTCCATGTGAGACTAGCAACGGTATGCAATAAAAAAGGCGCGCCATATGTCTATGACGCGCCTTGGGTATTCATTCTGATCGGCTGCTGCCGATGCGGAATTAATCTTCGATGACAGTAGCCTTGTTGATAAAAACCGGCTCAACAGGAACATCGTCGTGGAAACCGTTACGGCCGGTGGGTACTTCCTTGATAGCATCAACGACTTCGGTGCCTTCGACAACTTTGCCAAAAACAGCGTAGCCCCAGCCCTGAGAGGTCTCTGCAGTGAAGTTCAGGAAACCGTTGTCCTTGACGTTGATGAAGAACTGGGAAGAGGCAGAATGCGGATCCATGGTGCGGGCCATAGCCAGGGTGTAGCAGTCGTTCTTCACACCGTTGTTGGCTTCGTTCTTGATGGGCTCACGGGTCGGCTTTTCATTCATGTTCTCATCCATGCCGCCGCCCTGGACCATGAAGCCATTGATAACGCGGTGGAAGATCAGTCCGTCGTAAAAACCTTCTTCCACGTACTGCTGAAAGTTGGCGGCGCTGACCGGGGCCTTGTCGAAGTCCAGTTCGATGACGATGTCACCCATGCTTGTTTCCATTTTGATCATATTCATTCTCCTTTGTACCGGAAAGTCCGGTGTAGTGTCGTTTATAGTGAGTCTGAGGCGTTTGACACCTCACACATCATTGCTCTTCAATATTCTCTTCAGGTGGCTGGACCGTCTTGCGAACCTCTACCTCACCAGGCTCGCCGTTGGAATTCACACCTGAAGAAGGCTGAACCGAAAGCGGAGAGCCCAGACGCAGGACATTGGTATCCATAACCTGATCAATCTGTGGCCGAGCCACTTCCGACTGCTTGGGCGCGTACGGGTTTTCCGGCTGGAAATGCACCGGTGCCGGACGATCCAGAAATGCGGTCACAAAGAAGGCAATCGCCATCCCGGCCACTATGGGCTTGATAACCCGAATGAGTGGAGACCGACGTTTCATGATAATCAATTATCCTTTGAGCACCTTGGCGATGGTCTTCTGGTCCTCTTCCTCAAGGTACGGGTGCATGGGCAGGCTGAAAATACGATCAGCCACGGAGTCACACACGGGGAAATCGCCCTTGGAGTAATTCAGGTCAGCAAACGCCTTTTGCTGATGCAACGGCTTGGGATAGTAGATGACCGAAGGTATATCATTTTCACGAAGCTTGGTCATCAGCTCCACTCGATGGGCGCTGTCATTGGCGAGCAGTGAGTACTGCGCCCAGACAGATGTATTGCCTTCTGCCACCTTCGGCACGACCAGATCAGGTACGTCGCTCAGCAAATCCGCATACCGATCCGCAGCCTGCTGCCGCTTTTCTATTTCATCGGCGAAAATGGCGAACTTGGCCAAAAGAACAGCTGCCTGCATGGAATCAAGACGACCATTGATGCCAAGGCGCACGTTCTCGTACTTGTCCTCACCCATCCCATGTACACGGATGGAGACAAGCAACTTATGCAGTTCATCGTTTTGCGCGAAAACCATTCCGCCATCGCCATAACAGCCCAGCGGCTTGGCCGGGAAAAAGGAGGTACATGCGACATCGCCGAGCGAGCAGACAGGTTTGCCCTTATAGGTGGCACCAAAAGACTGTGCTGCATCAACGATGAGGAACAGCCCGTTGTTGTGGGCCAGAGGCTCGATGCGATCGTAGTCTGCCGGTTGACCGAACAGATCAACGGCGATCACCCCTTTGGGTGTCAGGTCCTTGCGTTCATTTTTGACGTAGCGAACCTTGCGGCGGAGGTCGTCGGGATCAATATTGAAGGTGACCGGGTCGATATCGACAAATACCGGCGTTGCACCAAGCAGAGCAATGGATTCTGCAGTCGCCATGAACGTGAACGGGGTCGTAAAAACGGCATCACCCGGTCCCACCTCAAACGCCATCAGCGCCATGATCAGGGCATCGGTTCCCGAGGCACATCCCACAGCATGCTTAACGGCAGAAAAATCGGCAAGTTGGTCTTCAAGCTCGGTTATCTCCGGCCCCATGACGTATGCGCCATGATCCAACACACCATCAATGCCCTTTTTTACCGCCTCTTCAACACGCTGATATTGCGCCTTCAGATCGATGAAAGGAATTCCCATATTCTAACTCGCTTTGTTTATAACTATCTGGGTGGGACATACCATCTTCCTAGCCGGTCCCACAACGCTTTCGCCTTTATAGATCGCGTGACTCGCGAAACCGCTTGGCAGCCTCTACAAATCGAGGAGCCCACTCAGGTACGGCAAGGGCGTGGGTGTGATTGTATCCTGCAAGCGTATTGTTTACATGCAGGCCGTCCCAACCGATGCCGATTCCTTTGCCCCTGTCCATGCGCATGGCATAATCGAGAGTTTCTTTCTCTTTATCCAAACACACGGAATAATGAAATTCATGACCTAATACACGGCCACCCTTCGGGAAAAACACGTTGTCCCGAACCGCGACGGCTTCTGTGTATCCCAACCCCTGTGGACGCTGACAAAAAGTTGTTCCCACCGGGAAAACACCTGCCATGGGATAAGTATTGTCATCAGTTTTGAGGTAATCGCACAACACCATGAAGCCACCACACTCCGCGTAGACCGGAGCACCAGCCTCGGACAAGTGGCGCAGGGAGTCAAGAACACCCCTGTTTTTGGCTATGCGATCGGCAAAAACTTCTGGGAAACCGCCACCAATATACAGCCCATCCACTTCGGGCCATGGTTCATCCGACAACAGGCTCAGGCGGACAAGTTCGGCCCCTGCGTGCTCCAGTGCCTCAAGGTTCTCCGGGTAATAGAACCAGAGAGCGGCATCGTGGACGTATCCGATACGAACATTGCGAGGCTTGGGATCTCCTGGAAATAATTGGGGGACCTGTTGGGACGTAGCAGGTGCAGCAGAGGCAATTTTCAGAATCGCTTCCAGGTCAAGCCACTCCTCAGCCATGGTCGCAAGCGCATCCAACGCTTTTTGTTCGCTTCCGTAATCAGTTCCGTCGTATTCCTGGTCTGACATCAACCCCATGTGACGCTCCGGAATAGGGTTATCCTTGAGCTTGGGAAGCATGCCCAGCACCGGTATGTCCGTATGCTCCTCGATAGATTCCTTGAGGACGGAGCGATGCCGTTCGCCGGCAGTTCTGTTGAGGATCACACCGGCCAGATTCAACCCCTGCTCGAAATGAACGCACCCTTGCACGATGGCGGCAACAGTTCGCGTCATCTTGGTACAATCAATGGTCAATATGACAGGAGTATCAAGCTTGCGCGCCAACTCAGCCGTGGAACAGCTACCATGTCGATCTTTGCCATCGAACAATCCACGGTTGCCTTCTATCAGGCTGATATCACGACCGGCGGACTTGTGGACCAGCAGGGACTGCAACATGGAGTCGGTATGGAAAAACGGGTCAAGATTAGAACAGACAGAATCTGCAGCCAGACCAAGCCATTTGGCATCAATGTAGTCAGGGCCTTTCTTGAAAGGGGCAACTCGTAAGCCGCGCAGATGAAACGCGCGAGCAAGGCCCAGGGAGACAATAGTCTTCCCGGTACCGCCGGATAAACCGGCTAAAATAAATCTGGGGATTGTTATCGGCACAGGTTGTTTTGAAGCTATGAGCCTAAAAGACTCGCATTCTGAAATCAGCACACCGCACCCGGCAGCGCTCTAGACCGTGCTCCCGTGGAGCAAACTTTGACTGCCAAATACATAAATACGCAGGCGCCCAGAATCAAGAAAAGCCTTGCCCGGAAACGGGCAAGGCCTTGTGATCCGAACTTCGCGAAAAGATTAACCTTCGCCCTCGGAAGCAGCCTGCTTGCCAGCGCCAGCAAGGCCGTACATGGTGGTGGAACCGGAGGACCAGAACACCAGTTTTTCTTCCTGAATCAGCTGGGTAAGAATCTTCTTGACTGCACGGCTCTTCTCTTCCGGGAACAGCTTGGTGAAGTCATTGAAGTAGAACTTGGACTTATTCTTGGATTTGGACTCGCAAAAAGCAATAATTTCAGCTTTTGCGGCTTCAGGATCGAGTGCCATAGTCGGACTCCTTCATTGTTGCAAAGTCGGGGTACGGCGGAATGCCGTACCCCGGAGCTTTATTATCTTACCACTTGAACTGAGTGGTCTGACGCCAGGTGTAGTATGCGGGATCACGGAAATCATCAATCAGGTGAGAGCTGAATTCCAGTTCGCATTTCTCGAAGAAGCGTTCCCAACCAATACGGTTAGCCCAGTCGCCCAGACGCTCGTACTTGTTGGCCTCGGCAGCGTAGGTGTCGAGGATCTTCTTGATGACCTTGGTCATCGTAGGCCAGCGAGGCGGCTCGTTGGGTACGAAAGGTACTACAACCTTGGAGAAGGCGGGCTTGGTGATACGGTTGGAGATCTTACCACCAACCATGATGGCAATACCGTCACCTTCACCGTCGGACAGAGGCAGGGAGGGGCACATGGTGTAGCAGTTACCACAGAACATGCAGCGCTCTTCCTTAATTGCGACGGTCTTGTAGGTCTCACCGTTGAGCTCTACCTTGGTCGGGCGAACTGCACCGGTGGGGCAGGAAGCGACGGCCAGGGGGATCTCACAAAGGTTGTCAAGGTACTCGTGGTCAATGAGGGGCGGCTTGCGGTGAACACCGAGGATAGCGATGTCGGAGCAGTGAACCGCGCCACACATGTTGAGGCAGCAAGCCATGGAGATGCGAACCGGAGCAGGCAGCTTCATGTCCTTGAAGTCATCGAATACGACGTCCATGGTAGCCTTAACGGTACCGGAAGCGTCGGAAGCCGGGGTGTGGCAGTGAATCCAACCCTGGGTGTGGACGATGTTAGTGACACCGGCACCGGTACCACCAACGGGGAACTTGTGAGAACCACCGTCGAACTTCTGGCCTTCCAGGAAGGTCATCAGTTCTTTGGCTTCGTCCAGGGACTCGAGGATGAACTCGATGTTGTTACGAGTGGTGAAACGCAGATGTCCACCGGTGAACTTGTCAGCGATGTCACAGAGTTCACGAATGTAGGTGACGGAAACCAGACGTGCGGAACCGCAACGAACGGTGTAGACTTTGTCACCAGACTCGGCGGTGTGGCACAGGAGACCCGGTTCGAGGATCTCGTGGTAGTCCCACTTGCCGAAGTTCTTAGCAATTACCGGGGGAAGAAAATCCGTGAAGTGGCGGGGGCCGATATCAGAGATACGACCTTCCATCGGTTTGTCAGGATTGTATCCGGAAGAAATGAAAGCCATATTATTTTCCTCCAATCTTTAGCGCTGGTGGCGTTTACGGAATTCGGCGAGATCGCGATCCCAACCACCATCAACGTCTTCTGCCTTCCAGAAGATGTAGGGGTTGTGGCGGGGTTCCTGAACGTGGCGAGGATCAGCAGCGATGCCAGCGGCATCAGCCAAGGCGGCAAAGCCAAGACGCTTCATGGTCTCACCGATACGCTCACGGTTCTTGCCTTCGTCCATCCACCAGTCCCAAACGTTTTCAACGATGTCTTTGATGGCCTGGTAGTCGTCGTCCTTGTTGACTTCAACGAAGGGAACGAGCAGGGAGCCCATCTGAGGACCGTCGAGAATCGGAGCCTTAGCACCGCAGAAGATGGACAAGCCGCGCTCGTCACCGATCTTCAGGGCCTGAGGCATGGTGTTGATGCAGTGCATGCAGCGGACACACTCTTTGTGGTCCATGACCAGCTTGCCGTCTTCGAATGCGAGGCATTCGGACGGACACAGATCGACGACTTCCTTCTGGATGTCGAATGCACCCCAGTCACGACCGGCGTGAGCGCCAGCGTTAGGAGCGATTTCGCCGCCAACGTAAGCAGCTACTTTTTCCTGGTCGATCTTGATGGCGCCTTTCCAGGTACCGATGAAGGCCATGTCGGAACGTGCGATGGATGCAACGCAACCGTTCGCGCAACCGTCGAACTTGAACTTGAACTTGTAGGGGAAAGCCGGGCGGTGCAGCTCATCCTGGTATTCCTGGGTCATGTTGTAGCACAGTTCCTGAGCGTCGTAGCAGGCGTACTGGCAACGAGACATACCCATGCAGGAAGCGGGGGTACGCAGGTTGGAGCCGGAGCCGCCGAGGTCGACGTCGAGGTCGTGAGTCAATTCCCAGAAGATTTCTTCGAGCTGCGGAGTAGCAGTACCAAGCAGAACGATGTCACCGGTAGCGCCGTGCATGTTGGTCAGACCGGAACCGCGGAGATCCCAGATGTCCATCAGCTGACGCAGGAAGTCAGTCTTGTACCACATACCGGCGGGCTGAGCCACGCGAACGGTGTGGAAGTGAGCAACGCCGGGGAACATCTCAGGCTGGTCACAGTAACGGCCGATAACGCCGCCGCCGTAACCGAAAACGCCAACGATGCCGCCGTGCTTCCAGTGAGTTTCACCATCGGTGAAAGACATTTCAAGAACGCCGAGCAGATCTTCAGGGCAGTCCACTGCAACCTGGTAGTCAAGACCTTTTTCGTTCTTGGCTCGGTTTGCTGCCTCCTGTTTGATGTCGGATACGAAGCTGGGCCACGGGCCGCTTTCCAGCTGATCCAACAGAGGAGTTTTGTGTTTCGCCATTCCCTTAACCTCCATTGTTTGATTAAGATGTTGCCATCAACCATTCTAATCCGGGCCGACTGCAGAATATTTTCCGGAGCCCGGACACCTTTGCTACATTACGCATCGTGCGTTGAACAGGGGCCTTTTGCGCACCTATTCACAAAGTATGCAGGGGTGCCAATGTAATGGACGCATCCGATTTATGTCAACCGGTAATTGCCCAAAAAGCATTGTCAAACCTGATCATACGGGCCCATCGCCCGTCCCGCGCCTTTGCTCTTTCTCGCGCGCAGACTTGCGTTTGCAGTCCATGCAGAGTATCGGTCCTTGGCAACAGGTTATGGATCGACATAATCGTTACAACAAAAGAATTTCAGGAGCAACACAAACTTGCAGAATACGAATGATAACAATCTTCAATGTAAGCGGTGCGGCGCATGCTGCAGAAAAGGCGGTCCGGCTTTGCACGAAGAAGACATGCCGCTTGTTCAGGATGGTACAATCCAACTGTCCGATATCGTCACACTTCGACCTGGAGAGCGTGTCTACGATCAGCCCGCCCAGTCAATCCTCCCCCTTGAGACCGAAATTCTCAAGATAAAGGGACGCGACAACGGTTGGACATGCATCAACTTCAGCCCCGATGGACAGAACTGCGGTATTTACGAAACTCGTCCACTGGAGTGCGAACTCCTTTTCTGTCTCGAACCAGAGGCGCTATCGGCAGTATATGATAAAACCAGGCTGACGCGGGCGAGCCTGCTGCCTGAAAACCACCCTCTCCTTGAACTCATCGAAGAGCATGACAAGCAATGTTCTCCCATTCTTATGGAAGAAACGGCAAAAAAGGCTCGTGAAGGAGATGACGAGGCAGGCGTCAAATTGAAAGAAATCGTTCTGTTCGATATGGAAGTTCGACGCTTGGTAGCAGAAAAGAGCGGTACAAACGCAGACATCACCGAATTCCTTTTCGGACGTCCCTTACGTGTCCTGCTCGGAACCATGAACATCAAAGTATATGAAATGGGCGATTCCGTACGATTCAGCTTCGCCCAGGGAGCCTAACATGAAAGACGAACGAGGCCACTACTACACCCCGTCACTGCAGCACCCCGAAGTTCGCATGTACGTCCGAGACAACGAAGGCGTCATTGAATTTCGACTCTATAACCCCAATGAACCGATCATCTGGGAAAAACACCAATGGGTCCCCTACTCCGCTATCCAGCAGGCCGCCGAAATGTACAAGGAACGCGCCACGGATCGGAACCCCCTTGCGCTGTACGACCTGGAGATCGCCAAGAACCTTCTGAAGGCTCACTAACGCCTACGAATAACACATATTTCATCGGGTCTTGAGTTGCTTGAGGCCCGATGAAAAAAATTTCATGATTATTCGGGATATTTTCCTGTTTCTCTACTGAAGAACGGGAACATCCCCTATTGCTCTCTTTTCGGGGCTGTGGCTTATTAGAGTCACATTTTCCCGGCATCCCCGTCGGGAACTCCCCCCGAAAGGCCTCAATCACCGCCATGAGGCCTTTCTTCTTTTTTTGAAGAAAGAAAGCCCATACTTTAAACTGAAAACCGCTCCCTCATTTTCGTAAACATCTGGCCAAACGAATTCCAGACTCGACGGGGCAACAGTATTGTCAGTGCTTGAGTGTCCCAAGCTGTTTCGGACACACTTCGACCAAAGTCGAAAATACAATGGATGGCTGGGAAAAGGCAAAGTCTCAAGCAAAACAGCATGTGACTCGTGAAAGTGGGAGAATGCAGTGCTCACAAGCCACTAAAGGCAGTAGAGTAATATGACTTGCTATTGGCATCTACCGGTACAAGATGCGACAAAAGCCCCTCAAGAGCTACCGACATTCTGTCCGTAGTATGCTCAACAACTCTAAATCAACCAATCATAGAGGCACCGATTTCACGGCAAAATAAGGTTTGATTTCCCGTGTGTTAGACTCGGCTATGATTGAGCCAATCAAAACACGACTAATTCTGGAATTGCAGCCACAAAACGCCCGCCCCACTCGTTGATGTAATGATGCTGCTTCATGATTTCTTCTTTGATATTCCAAGGAAGAATCAAAACAAAGTCAGGCTTTTCTTCGCGAAGTGCCTCTGGTGAAAGAACCGGAATATGACTGCCAGGCATGTAGCGCCCCTGCTTATGGGGCGAGGCATCAACGCAAAATGAAATGAGATCTGTTCGGGCTCCACAATAGTTGAGAAGCGTGTTGCCTTTGGCTGCAGCCCCATAGGCAGCTACGGTTTTCCCCTCACGCTTTTGGTCCATGAGAAAGGCGAGGAGTTCTCTTTTGATCAAGTCGGCTTTTTGCTGAAATCCAGTATAGTAATCGATTGTCCCCGCTCCCTGAGCCAGTTCATCTTCAAGACAATCTACAACAGCACGTTTGACCTCTCGCGCTTCCTCTTCGTGGCATGCAAAAATTCTCAGAGACCCGCCATGTGTCGGCAGATGCTCGACATCAAAAATGGTCAGGCCATTTTCCTGAAATATTCGTTGAACCGAGAGCAGTGACAAATAGGAATAATGTTCATGATATATGGTATCAAACTGGTTTAAGCGAACAAGATTCGCCAAATGAGGGAATTCCATCGTAATGGTACCCCCCTGCATCAAGGCAATCTTCAGACCGGAGACAAAATCATTAATATCAGGGACATGTGCGAGAACATTGTTTCCCAAAAGCAGGTCTGCCTGCTTTCCTTGTTCAACCAATCTACTTGCCAGTTCAGAACCAAAGAATTCTCTGACAGAATGCACCCCTTTTTCATCAGCAGCGTCAGCAGTCCCGCCTGTAGGCTCAATACCAAGACATGGAATTCCTGCCTGAACAAACCACTGTAAGAGGTAGCCATCATTGGATGCGATCTCTACCACTTGGGAATCTGCTCCGAGTCCGAACCGAGATGTTGCCATGTCGACGTATTGCTTTGCATGCTCAACCCATGATGTCGAATAGGAGGAGTAGTAGACATAGTCATCAGAAAAAATATCTTCGGATTTCTTGTACTCTGCTACCTGAACCAAAAAACACTCTGAGCAGACAAAAATCTTAAGAGGATAGTAGACTTCTGGTTCATCCAACTGGCTCGAAGACAAAAAAGAGTTCGATGGCGGTTGGTGAAAAAGATCAATAAAAACATCTCTCAAAGGAGTGTCGCAATGGCGGCAATTCATGTAAAAACTCTCAATTATTTGATGAACGGCAGGGTAGCATCTCTGTCAGAAATTTCACTTGGCGGCAAAGGCCACTCAATGGCCAGTTGGGGATCATCAAAGCGAACTCCAGCTTCAACCTCTGGAGTATAGAACTCCGAGTGCAGGTAAAGCAATTCAGTATCCGCTTCCAATACCTGGAATCCATGCGCAAATCCTTCAGGGATTAACAGCGCTTTGTTGTCATGGCCTTCCAGTATTTCCCCATGCCACTTCAGATAGGTGTCAGATTCCGGCCTTAAATCCACAGCGACATCGAAGCATTTGCCTCGCAAGCATCGAATAATCTTGATCTCGGCATGCGGAGGACGCTGAAAGTGCATTCCTCGGATCGATCCAACTTTGCGAGTAAGTGAATGATTGATCTGGGCAATATTCATCCCCACGCCTCTTTCACTTAGTTCGTTTCGACAAAACAGCCGCGAAAATTGCCCTCTATCGTCACGAAAAGGTTCTGATTCCAAAAGGAGCAAACCTGCTAGGGGCAAGTCAGAAATAATCATTTTAAAGCCTCAAATTCGGCAATCTGCTTGATGGTTTTGCTACGAACATCCCCTGCGTTCGCCCACTCCTTATACCACTCGGCGGTCATTTCCATTGCCTTCTCAAAATCAGTCTTCGGCTTCCATCCCAACTCATTATTGACCTTGCTACAGTCCAAACCTAACAGCTTAGCCTCGTGAGGCTGCTCGCTCTGGTCAATTTGATGGGCTGCACCTTCTCCCCACAAATCGGAAAAGAATGTAACAACTTCGCCAACTGTTTTGACAGATTCTTTTTCCGGACCGAAATTCCAAGCTCCGACATATTCCTGACCTTCTTCGAAAAGGGACTTTGCCAGGCGAAGGTACCCCGAGAGAGGCTCAAGAACATGTTGCCAGGGACGTGTGGCATGCGGTGACCGAATATGAACCGGATTACCAGCCTTGAAAGCCCTTACCATGTCAGGAATCAAGCGATCTACGGCGAAATCTCCTCCCCCGATGACATTCCCCGCTCGAACAGTAGCAACAGCCGTTGAATTTTGCCGGAAAAAACTATTTACGTAAGAAGCTGTGACGAGTTCAGCGCATCCTTTACTCGCTGAATACGGATCATGCCCCCCCATGGGATCGCTTTCCACAAAAGGAGTACCTGTCTCCTGATTCTCATAGCACTTATCGCTCGTAACGATGATCACAGAGCGCACATGTGGCGTATGCCTAATCGCCTCAAGCAGATTGGCAGTCCCCATCACATTGGTATTAAGGGTCTCAAGTGGGTTATCATACGATGGCCTGACAAGAGATTGAGCCGCCATATGAATCACTATTTCAGGTTTGAACGAACGAACCGCTGCCGAGATATCAGCTGCGTTATTGATGTCACCACCAACCCGTTTAACCGAACCTTCAACATTCGCCAAAGACCAGAGGGAAGGTGAAGATGGCGGTTCTAGAGAATATGCCGCAACCTGGGCGCCCATCTGCTCAAGCCACAGAGCTAACCATGCTCCCTTGAATCCGGTGTGCCCGGTAAGAAAAACTCTTTTTCCACTATAAAAATTCGAAAACATGACTACCAGATCTTCCAAGGAGCTTTGCCAGCATCCCACATGGCATTCAACTTTTCAGTGTCTCGCAAGGTGTCCATGCAAGCCCAAAAGCCGTCATGACGGTAAACCATGAGTTGGCCTTCAGCCGCAATCTTTTCAAGTGGGCCGTACTCAAAATCACACCCCACTTCTGGGGTAAGGTAATCGAAAACCTTTCTGCTCATCACAAAGTAACCGCCACTAATGAGATCCTCTCTAGCTCTATCGGGCTTTTCCTCGAAAGCTAGAACGGCATCATTTTCCGTCTTAAGAACACCAAACTGCTGAGCAGGGTTAACACCCGTCACCGTGACCAACTTTCCATGGGAGTTATGAAAATCAAGCAAAGCCGCGATGTCGATGTTTGCCACACCATCACCATAGGTCATCATAAAAGTGTCGCCGGTGATATATTTCTCAATACGCTTGATACGTCCACCCTTGAGGGTCTGCGCACCGGTGTCGGACATGGTTATACGCCAGTCTGACTCATCGTGACAATTGTGCTGACAAATGGAATCAGGATGCCCAAGATCAACGGTCACATCATTATTCATCCATTGATAGTTAACAAAATAATCACGAATCATTTCACCTTTGTATCCGAGCGGAAGCACGAAATCCGTGTGCCCATGCGTTGCATAGGTTTTCATGACATGCCATAAAATCGGCCTGGGTCCAATATTCACCATCGGCTTGGGACGAAATTCGGTTTCCTCACGGAGACGAGTCCCCAAACCGCCGCACAGGATTACTACTTCCATAAACCTTATCCCTTCAAAATTCTTTTTAACGCGTCGCAGACTGTTGAAATATCATCCCTTGTAAGCTGAAGACCGCTAGGCAAATTGATGCCTGCTCCACTAACGGCATACGCATTGATATTTCTCTTTGAAGCAACCCGGGCTTCTTCCGTATCTGCATATGCAGGGATTGAACTAAGCGGGGAGAAGAATGGACGGGTATCCACTCCTTCCTGTTTCATTTTTTCCATAAGAATGAATTTATCCATTCCATATTTTGGGTCAACGATAACTGTGGTCATCCAGTAACTGTTTACCACACCGACGGGTTCTGCGTTCAGTTTGATGCCATCGATATCACCAAGCTCTTCAGCGTACCAGTTAAATATCTCACGCTTGCCATCAACCAACTCCTGACCACGCTCAATCTGGGCGAGTCCCATAGCAGCCTGCATAGCACTCATCTTGTACTTGAAAGCAACCTCAGCATTCACGAAAGAAACATCCCCCGGTATACGCCCATGGTCACGTAAGAACAGGATTCGTTTGAAGAGGTCGTCGTCATCTGTAACAATCATTCCCCCTTCATTGGTCGTCATGGTTTTGGAACCATGAAAGCTAAAACAACCAGTAGCGCCCAGGCTGCCAGCCGCTTTGCCTTTATATTGAGATCCCAGCGCTTCTGCCGCATCCTCCACAACGAACAAATTATTGGCCCGTGCGATATCATGGATAGCATCCCAATCCGGCATACTGCCATAGAGCTCAACGGGGATGATGGCTTTGGTTTTCGATGTGAGGCATTCCTCAATACCTTTGGCAGAGATACACCACGTTTCCGGATCAATATCGGCAAAAACAGGAGTTGCGCCAACGTAAGTGACAGGAGCAGAAGAAGCTATCCATGTAACGTCGGGCACAATAACTTCGTCCCCTGGCCCAACTCCCAAGGCAGCCAAAGAGAGGTGTAGCGCCGATGTGCATGACGGCAAGCTGACAGCATTTTTAACACCAACGAATTCAGCGAAAGTTCTGTGGAACTTCTCATAGTAAACATTGGCATTTTCACCCCACGAATTAGCAGCTGCATCTGTGACGTAATCAATTTCCAGCTTCGTAATAGATGGCCCGGCTACAGGTATTCGTTTCATGAATTAATCCTTGATGCACTTCAAGTAGCCATCTGGAGCTACGGTAATCTGCAGCTTGTTATGAATAGCATCGTCTATCTCAAAGCGATCCGTTGTCTTGAGATACTCCCAAACTGCAGTCTTAGGATTATCACCTTTATCCCAGGGGCGATCAGGGAAGGAACCTTCGGGCATATCTTCAACGAGAGTGTCAAAAACAACACAATAGCTGCCTTTTGTAACAAGAGGAGCGTACGCCTTCAGCTCTTCAAGCACATGCTGATGGGTATGATTAGAGTCTAGAACCACAAGAACCCGTTTCTTTCCCTGAGCACATTTTTTCACTTGATTCACAATCCCCTCATCAATTGAGGAGCCTTGGATAAGTGTAATATACTTTGCCATGGGATGATTTTCGATCGCCTCACGGTTATGAGGTCTGATATCAATATCCACCCCAACGACTCCACCTTGAATATCCATCATTTTCAGCATGCTGGCATAGAATATGAGCGATCCACCACGGGCAACACCTGTCTCGATGATAAGGTCGGGTTTCACTTCCCATATGATTTCCTGCATCGCAGCCATATCCTGAGGGTATTGAATGATGGGAAGCCCCATCCACTTGAAGTTATATGTATACCCACTCTCGTTGGAGCGCTGGGCCCAACGATGAGATTGTTCCAGCAGCTCTTTATCCCGACCCAGAGCCTCAATATTAGCGGCAACCTGTTGTTCAAACTCAACAAAATCTGACATCATAAATCCCTTTTGTCCTACATTAATTATTTTTCTATAACTGCGTAGATGACATTGCAATCTTCGGGGTGTTCAAGTCCGTATTCATAGCAGGCACGGCAAAATTCACTCTTCCAATCCTTTGCCTTTTCCATCCCGGTTCTCCCCCAACCATGTCCCTCTTCCCAAAGACCATTTTTCAAGAACCAGTCCATTTGCGGAGTAGAAAGCATCTTATAAAAGATTCCACCTTTATCGATCACACGCAAACCAGCGGTCTCAATATCTTCACACAGTGATGTCAAATTGTAGGCCCTACGATGTCCAAGCACGTCAATATCAAATGGGGAGAGTTCATCACAACTAGTCAGAGTTCCCATCAATACGGCTATCTTACGGTTGACAGCATCACAATTAGGAACATGTACTATCATCCGACCATGATCGTTTAACATTTCCGATGCTTTCAACAAAACCTTTACAGGGTCGATAACATGTTCAAGTAAATCCAACATAAAAATTGAATCAAACTTCCTGTCACATTCAAAGTCCTCAATAAGACACTCAGTAAAAAGAGCTCCAGGCACTCGTTTTTCAGCCGCTTTAATATGCTTAGAAGATGCATCTACCCCGTGTACATGTTCAAAATGCTCTGAAAAAATTTTTGTCAACGACCCGTCACCACAAGCAATATCTAAGAGAGAAGATCCGGTTGCGTATTCCAAGCATGATTTTGTTTTGTAATGTACAAGAATCTGATTGTAGTCGGCATGATATTTAGAACGCTGCCAAGGGAACAAATCTTGCCGCTTCTTTTCATCAATATTCATTACATACACCTATTCACCTTTAATTATTCTATTTAAACCTTCATCGATTGTTACACTTGGCTTCCAATTAAACTTACTCCTCAACAAAGTAGAATCCATCAAAACGGATGCAACAGGTGTTGCAATCTCAGTAGATGTAACTCTACTTTTTCCACCCATTAATTGATTGATTTTACGTGCAATGGTTTCAGTTGAGACCAACTCTCCCGAGCCAATGTGAATCTCTCCTACATAGGAAGAATCCAGAACAATTTGAATCGCGGAAACCAAGTCATCAATATACAATAGATCGAGCTTAGGACTGCCTGTTTGGTAACGATGAGTTACAATGTCTTCTTTTCGTTTAATTGCATCAATAAAGTTATAAATAAACTTGGGTTTGTTACCACCGGGGCCGTACACAACTCCTGGGCGGAACAGGACGCACTTCAAACCTGCTGTGCGCTGCATATGTCTGATCATATTTTCAGCTAGCATCTTGCCCATACCGTATGGACCTTGCGGGTTTAGTGGAAGATTTTCATCTGCGATCAAGTTTCCAGCGTAGTTCGAATAAACAACCCACCCGGATAAGTATACTAGCGGGATATTTTCAGCCAAACATACGTCAATCGCATTTTGAAGCATGGTCAACGTCGTGCCAAGAGCTTTATTTGAGGTGTAGACCCTAGGGTTTGCCAAGTGAACAATCGCGTCTGCAGAGTATTCCTTCGCCCACATCCCAAGCACAGTACTCCCTGCAGTAACATCGACATCCTTGCTACTTGGAGCCACTACATTGGCCTTTTGTGATAAAGCACTACCAAGCTCTCTACCTATGAAGCCACTCCCACCAGTTAAGAGGTATGTTTTTTCACGAGCGGTGGGCTGTTTCACAGAGCCTACGACACGCTGCACGACATTCAAAACTTCAAGCTTGATCTCAGTTTCCCCGGTTTCTTTTTGAACTCTCGTTAAAGCCTCCAAGAAACCGATACCAAGAAATTGTGACAAAACCCCAACAGCAACAGAGTTACTCCTAGATATCCCATAGTCACAACACACCACAGTTTTATTGCCTGACTTAAGTGAAGTTACGCCTTCCTTGATTTTGGATGCTATTGCATCCGTAACATTACCAGGCTTATCGACAAGACTACGAACATCTACAATGGTAATCCCATCCATTTCGCAAACCTGATCGTACGCAGCAGTTCCCAACGAGTCTGTTATCCAACGAATCATGAAACCAACCCACCCTTTGGAACAAATGTCTCATCAAGACTCCGAAGATAGTACCCATACTTAACGTTAGGCATGGGCGGAGTCTCACCGTCAAGTAACACTCTGGCGTACATATCGACTTCGTTGAAACCAGCCAAAGTCCTAAGATATGTTGTCGCGGAGAATCTAGGATTTATTTCGAAAGGCAACAAGGCTCCATCACGAATTCGACCTTGAATGTTCAAAGGGCCTTTGCTCTTAACGAGGGTTGCAATGTCCTCTGCTTGTTTTCGGATAGACTGAAATTCATCTATTAACCCCTGGCTGTAACCGCTTGAGATGATGCCGACTTCATTCTTTGTAAATACAGACAACTTCGCGTGAAACATCCGTTGTAAAGCTATCGATCCAACGAGCTCACCATCTGGAGTATGCAAAACTCCAATCGTAACCTCACCTTCATCAACACCAATGTACTCCTGAATCACCGCTTTGGATCCGGATTCAAGAATATATGAGGTATAGATCCTTTGGGACTGCTGATCTGCAGCAAGGAAGACCAGATTACTTCCACCAGTGCCAGTCGCCGGCTTGACTACACAAGGAAGAGGAGCATCGTGGAGTTGATCCAAGGAGCTCACAGAAACAGTTTTCGGAATTTTTACGCCATGCTTTTGAAGTATATCAAACGTTTTAGCTTTGTCAGAGCAAAGACTTATAACATCAGGCGTATTTGTAGCAACCTCAATTCCATCAGCAACGAACAGCTGCTTATTGGCTCCGATCAAAACTGAAGGCTCATCCCCGCCAGGGATCAACAATGAAACATCAAGTTCTTTACAGAGTTTCAGTAGATTCTCGATGTAACCTTCTCTTTCAAGAACGAATGATTGCTTCACTGAATCCATATAATGCCCATAAGCCAAGGGAGAAATATCACAGACGTAAACGTTGAAGCGCTTTGTTGTTTCGAGCGATTTAACAATCTCTGTTCCCAAAGAAGCCCCGGCTACGCCGGCAACCATCACATTCATCCTATTGCTACTCATATTAACTGCCCTGCACTCTGCAAATCATTAGAAGTAATTACAAAGAACCTCTAGTGGATTATTGCTAATTCACCTGATTTAATTACTAATTCAATAAAAAACCGAAAACGATAGAGAAACTATTTACCAGATCAAAACAGCATGTCCACCCAGCCAGATCAGTATCTACTCATAGCTTCTCTTGAAGCACTCTGCCCAAAAAGGATCATCCGGTTAAAGCGTTATTTGACTCCAGAATGCTCATGACTCTGAACTTGAAATACTGTGTATCGCAATAGCTTAGCACTGAGTGATTCTGATGTGGGGTGCAATGCGATCCGATTATTGTTTGTTTACACATTAAGATGCGCAATCGATTTTATAGAACAGCTTTGCAACAGCTTTTATCTCTGCTCGCGCATCAGTGCCACTTTCCGCAATTGTTCTTTGTAGAAGTTCATATCCTTGAGCAACTAATTTTTCATGTTGTTTGCGGTCTTGTTTTTGTTTTTGGCCTAAGAGTTTTTTGAAAAAATAATTTATTTCTCTTTTTATTTTTTCATGAGGAAGCTTTGTGGGGCGATAGCGAATGTCATCGTTAGGTGTTTTAAGTTGCCACCACTTGATTTTTTTGGGTTTTTCAATGACCGGGGTATACTGACTACGCTGCAAGGCAATTGTGGCATCAATATATCTATATGCGCATTTGAGAGTGATGTTTTCTTTAGAACATAAATAATCGGCAATGGTGGTGCGAAAGGTTTCATAGTCTGCAACAAACTTTTTACTGTGCCAATGGTAACCGCGAGTTGGCACATCCCATGAACAAGATTCTCCATCATCCACAAGATGGAAAAAGTTGTCAAAACGTTTAGTTTTGCCCAGTATGAGAGTCATGAGAATTTGAAATCTTTCGCTAAGCTGTGGATGTGCTAAATTTGGAAAATTTAAAAGTATTTCTTGCCAATGTTTAGTGCGCATCACGCTATAAAAATTATGACTTCCACATAAGAAATGCTGCATCATTCTGGTGCCGGGGCAATTAGAGTCAGCTTGGTATAAGGCATAATCGTCGCGGTATTTTTTAAAAACACCGGCAGAGTTGTAGTAAGATGCACCTTGTGCCGATGAATAATCAGGATTTTCTTTTAGAAAAGTCAGACATTTCGAAACGTTGCTCTTTATCGGAAATATATCATCGGCATTCATCATCATATATGAAGTGCGAACCCGTTCAGTGATATATTTTCTTAGTTTGTGTAAGAGTTCAGCGTTGGGGCAGTGTACATAATCGATTTGTTCATGCTCAGCGGCCGTCGGGTGCCGAGTATCGCTTGAATCAATGATTAAAATAGGAACATTGAAATCGAGTAAGGTTGGCAGCACTCGATCTAGGAGAGCATGACGATTGTGGGTGGGGACAACAATGGTAAAGTCTTCCATCATAATAGACCTTATGGGAACTTTAGATGTGTTAATTGATTGTTCTTTTGTACTCAAAGATGATTATTAACGATGTAGCGGTCTAGTGTTCTATAGAAATGGCTTTGTCCTTCCAGCCGCGCATCCAACGGACATAACCAATCCCTCAATGATCTCACACGGCGCCTGTACCCATGCTTGCCGATAACCCACTGTCGATTGGAGGTAGATCCTGGTCAACTCTTTGACCAAGCTGAATCGTTTTACCCAAAAAGGATTTTCTTTAAGAATTTGGTCGAATCGTTCTACGATACAACTATCTTGCGGCTCATGCAAGTATGACGGCGAGCTTTCATTTCCAGGGGCGACGTTCTTCTGAAAACGTCCGACATGTCCTGAATATTATGATCCTAGAGTAAACTTCAGCCCATGCACACTTCTTTTCTGAAGCAGTAAAGCATGTTGATCCCATTTCAGCCCCCAAAAAATCAGGGCAGTTCAATGGACTATCATAGAGCAAAATACATTTTCACTGGATGAGCCATTGTTTAGCTACTCTATGACCAAGGAGTGTCTAACGCTATGACGGTTTTTAAAAACTTTTGGTCATCTCTCAAACATACTTAAGCCTCAGCCTACCGACTTATTTCAACTTCAGGCTTCACTGATTCTTTATTCTCAAATCTTTTTATGCAATATGCCAGTATTTCTATCTATTCGGCATTATTTTGCGCCAAGAATGCACCATTCGAAGTGATTTAGTTATTTTTTTAAAAAAGTAGTAACGAAATCTATTTCCCCGGAATTGGTGAAAATGTGCATGGATATTAGCGATAGAAATCCAGTACAACCCATTTGACCGTAGATATAAGGAGTGTTTTTTAGCAAGTGCTAGTGTATAAATAAGTGGATTTTTACCCGACTTCTGCTTTCCAAACGTCTTGTATTGACGAACAAGATCTTTATCAACCGAAATAAAATGTGCCCCCATAAACGCAGCTCTTATTGCGTAATCCCATTCAGCGCAACGACGAAAAAAAGGATCAAATTTTCCTACTTTAGAAAAGAGTTCTTTGCTAGCCATCAGGGTGCAACTACCTGTTGCGCCCCATTTATATTGAGAAGGGCGACTATCAAGAAGGTATTGATCAACAACAACAAGCCCATGGGGCTCAGGGGAGGTGTAGCCAATTCCTTTAGAAATATGGTCTACCTTGTCTGACCCATCCGGCACAACTTCTCGATTGGTATAGCATAAGATATTATCCACGGATTCATCGTAATTCATTATACGATGATATTGCTCTACGATTCGTTCCGGATAACTATAGTCGTCGTCGTCGAAATAAACAATAAAATCTCCCTTAGCATGCTCTAGTACCGTATTCCGAGCTACTGCAACACCCATATTATGAGGGTGTTGTACTAACTTTACATTCTTATTGACCAAGTATGGCTGTATAATGTCGATAGAGGCATCTATTGAACCATCATCAACTATTAATATTTCCAAATTTGGCCAATCTTGAGACAATGCACTTTCGATCGCTCGTTGAATAGTTTCTTCAGCATTATAGCAAATCAGACCTACACTGATAATAGGGAGTGAATTGATTTTCATTATTTTCTATGTACGCCTCAAAATGTTAGTAACATTAATCATGTTTAAGAAGAAATATACAATAAGTCCCTTGCTTTGTATCTTCGTAACACTCTTTACTGTCTACTATAAGATTGTCAGCATTGATCGCTTCATAAAACAATGCCTCTTTGTGGAGATGGATTTTGTTTTCCAAAACAGGTTTACCATTGTAATCATCATCAACAAGACGAATAGAAAGGATTATATACTTTTCTGTTGAGTTAGATAAATTTCTGATTGCTTTTCTGGCAGAAGGCCAATCAAAAAGATTAAGGAATCTTAAGCACAAAACAATACCTGTTTTTTGATTAAAGGGGCCTGTAAAGATGTCGTGCTTCTCGTAAGAATATTTTTGAGTTTGTTTTGAAGCCGCCATAGTAAGCATGTCATCCGAATAGTCTACACCCAACGCTCGGGTAAGATTTGGGTGTCCTTCTATCAGCATATGGAACCGGTTCGTCCCAATGGGGATATCCATAAAACTATCAATGGTGGAGTCTTTCTGAAGAGTATTTTGTATCATTCTTGATACACAGTGTTCTTCAAAATACCAGCGGGGATTCATTTTTCGATTCGAATCATATTTTTCAACTTTTTTCCCACTATACAGTCGTTTTACAATATTGATCATTTAATCTTCCTAGAATTAAACTTTTCAGCAATAAAGAGGGCTTTTTGCGTGTCCCCATTGAGAAGTTTTGTACCAATTTGTCTTAACCGCCAACAGTGCTCTGTAAAATCAGGTAAACACTCTTTATAGTAGTATTTATCTCTCAGCTTTAAAGTATACAGCAGACTATTCCTGTAATCCAGTAGCCAGCCTGCACCATAGTGTAAATGTTCATTGTCAATCAGATAAAATCTGTTATCAACGCTATTTAGCACAATGTTCTCTAGTGACAAATCAGAGTGGTGAACTTGAGCAAGGGTATTGTGCTTATTTTTTTGATATTCTTCCATCCAGTACATTCTAAATTTCTTGATTGGATCAAGGAAGGAGAATTGATCTGTTCTACTATATAAATATAACAAATAATCACTTTCAGAAAACAGGCGATTTTTATCGATAGTGTAAGGTGTATTTCGCTTATTGCTGTTTAAAAAATGCTGGATTTCTGCGCAAAGCTCTTTTCTTTTTTCTTTTTTCAGGCGAGTTCCAAGTGTCCCGTCAACCCATTCTTGTACAATGATATTGTCAGAATATCCTAATACATTTGGCAAGTATAGCCCCTTAGAAAGTTGACTGATTTCTTGACGAATTTTCACCTGTTCTATCGATAGCACGCCATATATTTTTACTTTTTGCTTTTTATAAAAACCGTAAAAGGAAGGAATGCCGATTTTAGACAGCCCGATTTTATCTCGATCGTAAATTGGTCTGACATTGGTTAAGTCCAGACCTCCTATATTAGCAGAACACCCTTCTCCGTTCTTTGATATAAACGTTTCAAAGGCTTCTTGGTTGTATCTTTTCACTTCTGATTTTTTGCTGCATAATCCAATTTTATTTAGAAGCGGCATGAATGTGTTTTTTAAACTATCAATCATCTACATAATCCAGAATTGTTGAATAGAAATCGAAACCTGTTTCATGGGAATGTATTATTTAACTAGCTTATGTTTCTTTTATCGCTATATGGTTATGGCTTTTGTTAACCTCTTTATGAAGGATAACAACTCATTATTTATATTAATTGTACCTACTTCCTGCAGCAGAGGACAGTATTTCTAGTGTGTAGTATAATTACTACCGCTTGACCCTTTTCCCTTTTAATGAACGCAACCAATCACGAAGAGGTCGAAAATAGTTCCTTGATATTTTTTTCCTTTTGTCTTCAATCATGGCAAACAGGCAAGGGCGTAACGCAATTCCGTTTAACTTGTGGACATTTTCCCTCGTGCATAAATGTTCAATATATTCAAAGTATTGAATTTCTGCACCTTCAGGAACAGAATCCATACGCGTCTGATTCTTTTTTCTTACGGCTGAAAGAAACATAGCTTCATACGCATCAAAAATTTTTTTTGGTGTATATTTTTGGGAATTCCTAAATGCGGCTTGCCCCATTTTTTGGCGGAGCAATGGGTTCTCTAGCAGTTTCTCTAAGGCTTTGGCTACTGACGGCTCATCAAGCTTGTCAAAAAGAATACCATTTTCCCCATCTAAAATAATCTCGTTTGTGCCACCACAATACCGATAGCCGATTGCTGGCAGACCATGAGCCTGGGCTTCAAGTAAAGCATTGGGACACCCTTCCATTTCTGATGGGAACACGAACACCTGAGAACTTAAAAGTTTAGCTTCAATATTGTCAGTTGTCCAGCGAACATGGGCTCGACCTGTAAGCCCAGATCGTTCAATTTGGGCCCTTAAATCATCGCCTGACGTGAGTGCCCCTCCTCCCCAAAAATCCAGATCCCATTCAGGAAATTTGTCCGCGATTAGTGCGAAAGCTCTTACCATTAGGCGTTGACGCTTCTGCTTCTCAGAAATACGCCCAACATGGATAATTGTTTTCCTTTTATTATTAGCGCCAACGGGATCAGCGAGTCTTTCGGCAGGAGTGACTGGGTTGGGTATAACAGAGACTCTATCCTTCAAAAAGTTCGGATAATAGCTTCTGTAGCCCTCCATTTGGATGTGAATCGTATCTGCTGCCGACAATACGGCCAACCGTTCCTTTTTACTTTTCCAACAGTCTCTCTCTGTTACGGCAGGATCAACTCTTTCTGAAATAATTAAGGGGATCCCTGTTCCCTTAAGTAATACAGGCCAATCAATGATCTCCCGGCTGGAGCACATAGTCATGACTACGTCTGGCGCAATGTTTAGAATCTTTTTCCGGAGAACATTACGGCCATACGAATTATCAAACAAGTCCATATACTCTAGGGAAACGCCACCGTTGAGCGGGTACAGAGAAGGTCGTTTTTTGTGGTCGTCAGTCAGAACAACACAGTCGTGACCGCGTTCATCCATCGCGTTAGCCAATGTTGAACCGGCTCTTTCACGGCCTCCTTTCTGTTGTGTCAGGGACCATACAACTAGAAGTATTTTCATTCAAAAATCCTATTGAGTAGCGGGATTTTTCGGAATTTCCTACGTAGCCTGATTTTGTAGGATTCCCAGGCAAGTGACTTGTATACATTCGTTATGTAGCGCTCCCTATACCGGCCATTGAAGCGCTTGAGAAACAGGTAGGCTGTTTCAAAATGCCCATTCTTGAGAAGCAGGCAGATGAATATAAAACAATGTGGTTGTGATTTTTCGATTATTTCAAGATTGTTTTCAATGATAGCATCTTGGAAAACCGAAAAAATGTCAGAACATTCTTCTAAGGACAATTGGCTTGCCGCCCCCACAAACGTACTCATAAGTAGTTTCGTTTGGTAATAAAGACGATGCTCAAGAATATCTTCAAGCCCTGCTTTCCGAAGGAACTCGAACAATTTTCTGTAACCGTTAACCGCATCCATGCAATCCGAGTAATTCGATTTTACGCTTGTTAAAGAGGAGGGATTTTGGCGATATTTGTGAACGGCATCAGGTATAATACTGATTTTTTTTGCTTTATGAAGCGACTCAAGAAGGAAAAGGAAGTCTTCTCCAAGACGGATTTCTGGAAACGTTATGCCTTCAAGTACTTCTTTTTCATATAAATAACTCCAGAATTCTGTGCTCATCCAGAGTTCTTTAATGTCCAGAATCGTAGTGTTGTAAATAGGATCTTGTGGAACGAATTTCGAATAAAGCCCTTTTATTTCGCCTGAATGGTTCATTTTCAGGGACGTACCCTTAACCATATCGCTACCGTATTGCTTGGCAACAGAAAGGAGCTTTTCTATAGCGTCAGGCGAAAACAAGTCGTCAGGATCAAGAAAAGCAATATAATTACCGGTTGCAGCGGCTATACCTGAATTTCGAGCAGGTCCTGGGCCTTGATTTTTATCATGCTGAATGATCTTTACACGGGAATCTTTACTTGCATAATCGTTTAAAATTCCGAGAGAGTTGTCTTTTGAACAGTCATCGACAGCAATCACTTCAATGTTTTTATGAGTCTGGTTGAGAACAGAGTCCAAACCCTGTTTCAAAAAGGCTTCTGCATTGTAAACAGCTAGAACTATCGACACTAGATCATTCATTTTTTTACCTTATCATATATTTTCAAAAGTCTGTTGATATAAAACTCGATCGAATATTGTTTCGCTACATTTTGCGCAACAGTACTCATATGTTTTAGTTTTTCGGAGTCGGAAAGAAGCGAGTAGATTCTTTTGGTCATCGCTGTTTTTTCCACAGGCACAACCTCAACTGCTTCTTTTGCTATTTCAACAATTGGTACATTAGGGCTGATAATTGCAGGGATGCCAAAATAGAACCCTTCTAGCGGAGCAATTCCAAACCCTTCGAACGATGAGGGCATAACCAAAAGTGCTTTACGTTTTGAAAGCGCTTTCATTATTTCAGGCACATCGTGACGAAATCCGGTAAAAAGGATGTTGTCTTTCAACCCAAGACGTTGTGCCTGCTCGATTAAATTTGTTTTTTCAGGACCATCCCCAATTATTATTACATTGAGGCCTGGAATTCGTGTTTTCAAGCTAGCAGCTACATCTAGTAGTATGTCTATGTTTTTTTGTGTGACAAGACGGCAAACTGAAAATAGAATTGGCCCTTCTGGGGCAACCATTTCTACAATGTCGGTTTCCGAAGCAGACTGTAGTGCTTTCAAGTCAATCGCGTTGTATAGTACTTCGCAAGGCCTTTTAGCCCAATTATATGGCTGGACCCCCTGCTTTTCCACTTCCTTAGCTACTGCGATGTATATGCTGGTAACATAGGACAATAGCTTATCCGCAAATCGACGAGAAAATTTTTTCTCGCGTTTTGTATTGTGGCAGTGAGTGACTATGGGGATGTCTACCCCAAGAGCTGCTATGCGGGTGTGGTAGTGTGCAGAGAAATGCGCGGTATGAATTATGTCGGGCTTAACTTTTTTTATAAGCTGTCGTAGTTTGTACGTCGTTGAAAAACTTGTAGTTTTCAAAACTTTTGTATTATCCCCAATAGTCAAAACCGGGATTTTTGCTCCCAGAAAGCTTTCATGCAGATCGCCCGTTCCTGAAATATTGATAACAACAGGGGTGTGGTTACGTTTTTGAAGTTCAAGCACTGTTTGCAAAAGCAGGGTCTCAACACCTCCAAACGGGAGTCCACCAACGACAAAGGCTATGGTGTAAGGAATGTTTTGTGTAGTCATTGTCGTTTGGCGTTTATTGGATGAATAATGTTGTTTTAATCATTTGCGGTGGTGCGAGAGACATCGTTGTCCTTAAATTGCTCATTGTACAAAAGAGAGTAGTACGGACTACGGGATAACAACTCTTCGTGAGTACCAATGTCAATGACTTCTCCTTTTTGCATCACTACAATTCTACTGGAATTGATGACTGTGGACAACCTATGCGCGATTACTATTGTTGTGCGGTCATTCATGAGATTCTCAAGCGCCTGCTGTACAATTCGTTCAGACCGGGTATCGAGTGCGCTGGTGGCTTCATCCAGAATGAGCAGGGGAGGGTTTTTAATCAATGCCCGAGCAATGGTAAGACGTTGTTTTTGGCCGCCTGAGAGTTTTACCCCTCTTTCTCCTACAATAGTATCATAGCCTTCTGGTAGATCGAGAATGAAGTCATGAGCGTAAGCCGCTTTTGCGGCGTTTTCGACATCTTTTTGTGAAACATCTGGAGTGCCATAGGCGATATTGTCACGGACTGTTTTGTTGAACAGGAATGTGTCCTGCGAAACTATACCAATATTACGACGCAGTTGGCCAACATCGTAGTCCTTCACCGGAATGCCATTGATTAACAACTCTTCCCCTTCGGAATCGTAAAAACGAGGGATAAGATTGGCTAGCGTAGTTTTTCCTGAGCCACTGTGTCCAACCAATGCCACCTGTTCGTTACGGTGAATAATCATATTGAGGTTTTTTATAGCTGGCGTTGTCGTAGAGGGATAGGTGAATGTGAGATTTTTGATTTCCAGCTTTTCAAATGGTGGCGTAAACTTTTGTACCCCACTGGATTCAATGCTGACATCCGGCGAATCAAGCAAACTGAAGACGCGTTCTGAGCTAGCAAGTGATGATTGAATAGTTTTATTGGCCCCGTTGATTTTCTTAATGGGATCATAAAGCATAACCAAAGCGGCCATGAAGGAGAAAAATGTTCCAGGTGTGTTGAGACCATCAAGAACTTGCTTGCCTCCATACCAAAGGACAACACTTGCGGCCAAACCGCCTATAATTTCCAAAATTCGAGAAGAGAATTCACTTGCAAGCACTTGTTTTTTTGAAAGACGGACGATGTTGTGGCTTTCAGCTTGGAAGCTGGCAGCTTCTTCCTCTTCCATGTTAAAGGCTTTGATAACCCTGACACCGGATAAGCGTTCCTGCGTCAGAGTATTGATGTCAGCTGACTGGACCTGAATTTTTCGGCCGATCTTGCGGAGTTTTTTCCCGAATCGAACTATGGGATAGATAGTAATTGGCAACACGACAGTCGCCCACACCGCCAATTTCCAATCCATATAAAAAACAACACCAAGAAGGCCGATGCAGGTTATGACTTCACGGATCAGCATCACGACTTGGGGGATACTATTACGGATACTGCCCACATCACTTAAAATGCGCGACATAAGCATACCGACTTGAGATTCTTCAAAGTAGCTTAATGGAAGGCGGACTATTTTGGCGAATAGTTCATTACGAAGCTGCTCAAGTACGAGAAAGCCGGTAATATTCATTAAATAATTTTGTAAAAATCGAAAAATCCCCTTGCCTACAATTAAAACGAAGAAGGCAATAGGGATAAGATACAAAGCTGTCGTATCTTTGTTAACGAACATTTGGTCCATAGCCGGCTTGACCAGGTAGGCTGTTCCCGCATTCGCACCAGACACAGCGAAAATGGACAGAAATCCAATAATCATCTTCCCTTTGTGGGGCATGAAATAGGAAAGACACCGCTGAAGAAGATAGCGGTTAGAAAACGTATCGAGATTATTGAGATTATACTTATTCTTTTTCAAATTTTACTCCGGACAATGGATGCTCCTTACCTGTTGTTAGGAGACCCAAGTGAGCTTTGGCTAGACTTAGATGCGGTGATTGCTGAAGTGTGGTCAGTCATAAAAGAAAGCCGTATCTTTGACAAGGCGGATTTTTGGTGAGCATAGCGGCCTGCGATTTTCTGGACACGGTTTAGTCCTTAATGCCCCAACGCTTTGGCCTGCTATCTACACGTCAATCAATCGCACGACGCCTCAAACTTGGCGCTTTGTTCACTCTGCACAGGAATGACAAGCCAGAACGGCTTGAAACAGATGGGCACAGTGGCACCAACCAATCGAAAAAGTCGACAGCTAAGATTTCTGGATAGACACATAGCTGCGAAAGAGGTCGTCTTTGGGTTGCACATTCAGGATTGCATTACCTGCGATAAGAACTGTCGAATACAGCCGTAGCCTTGCAGTCGGAACGCGTTGTAGATGAAACTCGTGACCATGGCGGTGACTCTTCCCGATGGTTGAGGAGAAATGCATTGTATACGCTACATCAGGCTGATTCTCCACAAAGGTTTCTGCACCTTCAGCATGGTACCCAAACGATATGTCTCGATGCTTTTCTTGCCTTTGCCAATACAAGCGCCCCCAACTACCATCTTTTCTATTTGGACATAGGGTTGCCCTTCCCGGAGAGGTTAATCCGGTATTGATCGATTCCACTTCCCGCTTTAAAAGGCAAAGTCAAGCAGCCAGTTTTCAACTCCGCCGTGAAGTAGGCCTCTCACGATAGAAGCCACATCAATTAGTTCAGTTTTAATAATCGCTCCAACTTACCAGACACCTTTCTAGATGCTCTTTGAACTCCGAAAATACACGCTCCGGAAGATATTCAACAAGACACTCAAATGTCCCGAGCTTACAAGATTTTTTATTACAAAAACAACAACCTGGCCGACGAGCAAGGCTCAAATGATCATCGCTGGGAAAGCGCCATGCCGGGCTGGTTGCACCGTGTATGACGACAGAAGGCGTATCTACGGCCACAGCAAAGTGCCTTGGGGAGGAACAGTTTCCCAAATGCATGACAGCCCTATCAAGAACGGCCGCCATCTGACGCAGGCTCAACATTTCATCGAAAACCAGAACATTGTTCCCGGCTTCAGCATTGATTTTGTCTGCCAGCTCTTTTTCCCCGGGACCATACAGGATCACGGCCTTCATGTCCGGGTACTGCTCTTCCAGAATTTTCAGCAATGAAATATAATGACGAGCCGGCCACTTTCGGGTTTTCCGACGATGACTTGGATCGACCGTGATGAACGGCACACCGGAAATCCCGTACTGCTTGAGAGTGGCCTCGGCGTCACTCTTTTCCTGATCGGTAAGAAACAGCTCGGGTTTATCCATATCCCACTCAATACCAAGTGGCGCCAGCACGCTGGCCTTGGCTTTCGCGGCATATCCGGATTCCATTTCCGTCCAATGCGTGTAGAGAAATTTATTGTACCAGGGAGGAGTGAAAGAGAGTCGGACAGGAGCATTGGACAAGCCGACAACCCACTTGCAGCGAGGGAGTTGCTGAAAGTCAACGATAAGATCGTAGCCTTGGCGACCGACGCGGGCATACCATGCAACGGCCTTCAACGGATTGGAAAGCTCCTTTTTGTCGATAGCCCAAACATGATCAATATGCGGATTATTCTCCAGCACACTGACACACTTCTTCTCTGTAAGGACATGGAGCTCTGCGTCAGGATACCGTTGCTTGAGAAGCTTATAGGCTGGTGTCGAAAGCAACACATCGCCAATCTGGCGAAGCTGACACGCAAGAATTTTTCTAGGGGTGAAGCCCAACAGGTCGGTCATGGTGGCGTGGTATCCCAAAGAAAGCGAACTGTCACGTTTTTTTAAGAAGGGCACACCCATCGCCCATAGTCAGAAAGACAGCACTTATCGGTTGACAGGCAAAGCAACTCCAGTTATCTAACTCGTCCCTGATCGTGCCGAAGTGGTGGAATTGGTAGACACGCTAGGTTCAGGGTCTAGTGGGAGCAATCCCGTGGAAGTTCGAGTCTTCTCTTCGGCACCAAGA
>MDTD01121074.1_pt1 | contig 48364 bp, 46 predicted proteins | sample 811221 | NCBI WGS metagenome assembly MDTD01 (sample SAMN05326646, study PRJNA326480) | marine metagenome | isolation source: seawater | place: Pacific Ocean: South West | collected 2011 | reverse complement strand
TTAAAATTTTATTTATAATATTTTTAACAATTCTAAATCTATTTTCTTCTGATCCTCCATATTTATCATTTCTTTTATTTAAATATTCAGACAAAAAACTATGTATTAAGTAACCATGTGCTAAATGTATCTCAATAAAATCAAACCCCGACTCCCATCCTAGTATAGCTGCATTAGCAAAATCATCTTCGATTTTCTCTATTTCATTAATCTCAAGTGGTCTGGCTTTAATTTTAATATCTGGAACTATATATTCTGAACTGCCTACAACCTCTTGATCATTGTAAACTGTATTCCCTTGTGGACCTACGTGAGACAATTGCAAGGTTGCTTTAGCACCGTATTTTTTTATTGCAGAGCTTAATTTATTTAATCCTATTTTATGATGATTTTTTCCAACCCACATCTCATTTATAGTATTTCTACCCTGAGGATTCACTGCTGTTCCACCAACAGTAACAATTCCCAAATTATTTTTTGCTATATTCTCAAAATAATTAATTGTTTTTTCACTTACATTGCCTTTGAGATCTGCTGAATTTATGTTTCGTGGCGAACTTAATGTTCTATTTTTAATTATTAAGTCCTTAATCTTAATTTGTGAAAATGAGTTAGGATATTTTTTCATATATTCCTGAAATTATTTTAATTATTTTATTTTCATCAATTTTTTTCATACACGAACATTTATTATAATTTATATTTAGCTTTCTACTATGAATTCTACACCTTCTGCTTGGTAATATTTGAGTAACCTTCTGATATAATTTTAAGTCATCATAATTATTTGGTCCAATCAGTGCAACAAGGTGTTTGTTGAAAAGCATCGAGAAATGAACACCTAAAGTCATTACAGATAGTATAATTTTTGAAAATTTAATATTTTTTATATATTTTTCTAAATTATCAGTTTTTTTTTGGATTTTAATTTTCATATTATATTTTTTTTCTAAATAACTCTTTATTATTAAATATTTTTGATAAGGATATCTTTTGATTTTCCAATTTTTATTTGTATTCCAGCAAATAAATAAATCATATTTACATTTTATATTTTTTTTTCTATTAAAAAATATTTTATAATCATTAACATTATAAATTATCGCCAATTTTTTAAGTAAATTTTTAGTATTTTCTTTATCGTTTTTTTTAGGATCAAATAAACTATTTATATAAAAAGTTTTTTTTGTATTTTCAAAGTTATCGTAAAGATTAATTATATGATCATACTTTTTTTCATTAAACTTATTAATTTTTTTGTAATGATTTATGAAATCTACTTCTTTAATTATTTTAAATGTATCAATACTAGAGTACCAATCCAATGTTTTAAATTTAATATTCGGCAAAAAAGATAATATGTGTATGTAGTCTCCAAGTGGCCATTGTTTTTTTTTGCTATCATTTAAAATTGCAATTTTTGTATTTGAATTTGTCTTATACATAAATTTATATTTTATTAATTATTTGTTTTAAAGATGAATGAAACTGAGATTTTCTCTCTTTTTTTTTGATTATGAAATTTAATGGAATAGGAAATTCATTAAATTTAAATATTTTTTTTGATTTATTCTTACGATTTTTATTTAAGAAAATTATTTTACTTAGTGCCACAGGTTTATTTGCTATTGAAACTAACTTATTTTTAAATTTTTTAAAATTTATACTTATAATATTTTTGTAAATAATCTTAACCACATCATCAACTAGTGCAAATTGTATTTTATCACTTTCTTTAATTTTAAATTTTTTTAAATCTTTTTTAGATAATCTAAATAGAAAATTAGTTTTTGTTGAGTGGTCATTTTCACCAATTAAATTATGTAACCTAAAGATAATAAACCTTAATTTTGATCTTTTTAAGTATTTTTCTATTTTTGACTTTTCTCTAATATATTTTTTTGTTTCGTTTGAGAATTTATTAATTTCATTTTGATTAAAAATTGCTTTAGATTTTTTGTCGTGAATATATGTCATTATAGAACTTGTGAAAATATATATAAAAGATTTATATTTTATTCCTTTTAAGATTTTTTTGAAATTATCAAATGTATAACAATTATTATCAAAAATAATTTCATATTTATTTTTATTAAGCTTTTCTATAATTTCATTTAATTCATTTCTTTCACATTTAATAAAATTAACTTTATTTTTATTTTTTATGACAGGTTTTTTATTTCTGTAAACAATATCAATATTATATTTTTTGTTATTAATTAATTTATTAACAATCTTATTACCTAAAAATCTTTTTCCACCTAAAAAAAGTAAATTCATCAATTAATTATTCTTATAAATATTTCTACTATAACGTTTATATAATATACTCTTTTCATTTTCGATAGTTTAATAAGTTATAAAAAAATTTGATAAATTTAATTGAAGACAAAATTAAAATTAATTAGACACTAATTAAAACTAATTATATAAAATTGAATGATTTCAAAAAAACAACTCTTACAAAGTAAAAATAGATGTAAAATTTATAGAAGAAAAATATTAGATATTTCACAACAAGTTTTTGCTCTCCATTTAGGTGGCTCATATTCCTGCTTAGAGATGCTAGATTATATTTACAATTTTCATATTCCAAATAGAAAAAAAAAATTAATAGACGATAATATATTTATTATGTCGAAAGGCCATAGTTGCATGGCGCAATATGTAATTTTAGAAACAAGAGGTATTCTTTCAAAAAATGATTTGAAAAATTACTGCAAATCAGGTGGAAGATTAGGTTGTCATCCGGATTATGGAAATCCCGGGATAGAGGCATCCACTGGTTCACTTGGACATGGATTAGCATTAGCAGTTGGTATTTGTCACGCTAATAAAATTATAAAAAATAAATCTAAAGCTTTTGTAGTTTTAAGTGATGGAGAGTTGCAAGAAGGTTCCACATGGGAAGCTTTGATGATGGCTGCAAATTTGAATTTAGATAATTTGATTTGTTTTTTAGACAATAATGGGTCTCAGTCATATGGAGTTACAAAAGTGGAACATCCTAAGTTTTATCCCGTTTTAGATAAAATAAAATCATTTAATTGGGAAGTTGTTAAAGCTGATGGTCATAATATATTGGATATAGATAGAAAATTTCGAAGTAGAAAAACAAAAAAACCTTTTTTTATAATTGGAAATACAATTAAGGGGAAGGGAGTATCATTTATGGAAAATAGACCTATTTGGCATTATATGTCTCCGACAAAAAAAGAATACGAAATTGCAAAAAAAGAAATTAAAAAAGGATTATAGTTGAGAAATAAATTCGCAGAGGTAATTCATCATAAGGCAAAAAAAAATAAAAAAATTATTGTTCTTGTAGCTGATATTTCACCTGCTGGAGCAATTGTAGAATTTAGAAATCAGTTTCCTAAACGTTTTATAAATACTGGTGTATCAGAACAATCTATGATTGGAATAGCTGCGGGTCTTGCATTGAGAGGAATGAAACCTTTTTGTTACACGATAGCAACATTCTCTATTTACAGACCTTTTGAAATGATAAGAGTCGACTTATGTTATCAAAATTTACCAGTTACAGTTATTGGAATGGGTGCTGGTTTAGTTTATTCATCTCTTGGTGGTACACATCATACTATCGAAGATATTGCCGTTGCAACTTCTTTGCCAAATATGACGGTACTCTGCCCTTGCGATCCCGAAGAAGTTAAATTAGCAACAGAATGGTGCGCAACTAGAAGTAAAGGTCCAGTTTATATGAGATTAGGGAAAAGGGGTGAAAAAAACTTCACACTAAATGCTAAAGAAAAATTTAAAATTGGTAAAATAAGAAAAGTAATTGATGGAAGGGATATAGCTTTAATAACTTATGGAACATTAATATCAGTTGCAGATGAAGTTCAAAAAAAATTACAAAAGAAAAATATAAATGCTTCAATTTATTCTTGTCATACAATAAAACCATTAGACGAAAAGGGCATTATTAAAATTTTAAAAAAATATAGGCAGATAATAATTATGGAAGAACATGTACCAAACGGAGGATTAACAGATAAAATTTTAAGTTTAGCTTATAAAATCAAATCAAAATCTTTGATTAAGCCATTTACGTTAAAAGATAAGTTTATAAAATTTTATGGAACACATGCAGAGCTTTTAAATGCCCATGGTATCTCAGCAGATAAAATAATTAAGTCAATATTAAAAAAAAAATGAGAAAAAAAAGAGTTATTATTTTAGGTTCAAGAGGTTTTATTTCTTCAAATATTGAAAAAGAATTAAAAAAGATAAATATAAAAGTTTTAAGTTTTTCAAGAAGACAATTAGATCTTACAAATCATAATAATTCATATGCACTAAAAAGAATTATAAAAAAAAATGATTATATTTTATTAGCTGCTGCTAAAGCACCAGTCAAAAACCTTGATATGTTTATCTATAATTTGAAAATGCTTAAAACTATATCAGGGTCGATTGTTAAAGAAAAAATAAAAAAATTTGTATATTTGAGTTCCGATGCAGTTTACGCTGATACAAAAAAAAAAATTTCTGAAAAATCTACTTTAGCTCCAAATAGTCTTCACGGACAAATGCATCTAATAAGAGAAAATTATTTATCAGAAATTTTCAAGGAAAAAATGTGTATAGTTAGACCTACTTTAGTATTTGGACCAGATGATCCACATAATGGTTATGGACCAAACAAATTTATAAGAGATATAAAAAATAAAAATATAATTAATTTGTTTGGCAAAGGAGAAGAGAGAAGAGATCATATATTTATTAAAGATTTAAGTTATTTTATATCAAAATTAATAACGAATGACTTTTATGGTGATATTAATTTAGCTACAGGACAAGTATATAGTTTCTATAATATTGCCAAAAAATTAGTTTCTCTAAATAGAAAAAATAGTAAAATAAAATTTGTTAAGAGAAATGGTCCAATGCCACATTTGGGATTAAGATCATTTAATGTTTCAAAATTAAAAAAATTATTTCCTAAACACAAATTAAACTCTACTTTAAAAAATATCGTTGATAATTTTGATAGGTATTAATTTATATATTTCTTATTAAAAATTCTAAAATCAAAACTCACTCGGGTATTATTAGTTAAGTTTTTACTTCCACCATGTAATAGATTAGGGTGAAAAATGAGAACTTCACCAGGATTTATATTATATCTTTTAAATTTGAATTTATTTACGTAATTTCGCTTAAAGATTTTAGAAACATATTTATTCTGATTACTTAAATTTTTAACACTATGTTCTTTTTTATGACTACTTGGTGCAAGCCTTAGTGTACTTTTTTTGCTGTTACCAATTATTGGAACCCATATTGTATACAGGATCTTGTGATTTTTATGAATTTTATTATTGAAGTGTAAGTCTATATGAGCACCACCTACATCATCTTTAAAATTTTTATAAGGTCTCGCTAGTCGGAAAGCAGCAAAATTTTTTTTTATATTTTTTTTTTGGTATAATTTTATCTCAAAATCATCCCTGCCCCACGTTTCTTTTAATAAATACTTAATTTCTTTATTATTTATTATTTTAGATATTATTTTTTGATCAAATTTTAAGTATCTATTTTTTGGGTCTGTAAACTTTTTATGCACATTTTCGTTTTTAACAATTTGATGATATTTTTGTAAGTTTTTTAAATTTAATTTCTTTCTAATGAATTTTTTTGAATTTAAATTTTTAATAATTTGCTTTTTAAAGTTTTCAATATCATTTTTATTAAATAATTTTATCTTACTGAACCCAGTTTTATTTAATTCATTATAAATATTTTTATTATTAAGCATTAAACTATTCATATTTTTTTTGAATATTTTCAAATTTATTTATTATTTGATCAATACCTACTGGGGTATTACCTTTATTTTCGCACTTACAGGATGCAGCAATTAGGCCAATTATAGAAGAAATAATCAAAGATTTTGTTGTGTATAAAGTTGATGAAGAATAAGCTAGTAAAGCATCCCCAGCACCATTGCTATCAACTAAGTTGTCAACAAATGGATCGAGTGAAATATAATCACTTTTTTTGTGTGACATTGAGATAAGCCCTCTTTCACCAAGCTTTAAGATAACATTTTTAGCTTTAGCTTTTTTTGAGATATTTCCTAATAAATTTCTTATGGGTGTGTCTTGCTCAAATAAGGAATATCTAGCTTCTCTTTCAGTTGGTGTAATTAAATTAAAGCCATAGAAATCAGATATATTTCCCCATCTACTTGCAACCTGACTATCAGCAACTTTAAATTTTTTTGTTCGAGCAATCTCTAAAAATTTTGGCATTGTTAAATTATTAAAAATTCCATGTCTAAAATCTGAATATACTAAAATCTGTTTTTTATCTTTTTTTATAATTTTACATATTTTATCAACAGTTGACGTTGATATTGCTAAATTAGCTAATTCATCAATTTTTAATAATTTGTGATTGTTGACCAAATAACTACTTTTATTAGTAGTTGGTCTTCCATCTTCACTAAAAGCATTAACTTGAATTTTATTTTTTTTTAAATTTTTTTTAGCAAATTTTCCACATGCATCATTTGCCAGCATCGTTGTTAGAGAAACATTTTTACAAAAACTTTTGAAATGAGATGCTACTATTCCAGCTCCTCCCAAGTAGTTTTCTGAACTTTCTTTTGCTATGCTTAACGTTGGGGTTTTGTGTAGCCCACCTATTACTTCACAATAATTGTTTGTATCAATAATAGTATCACCTAAGACATGAACAGTTAAATTAGATAGGTTTTTTAAAATTTTCTTAATATCCAAAAAATTTACATTTTCAGTATCCATTAAAAGTCTTAATTTTTCATATTTTAGGTCAGGTTTCATTTGTTGGATTATTTTTGAGGAAGATAAAACATAATCTCCTGGAGAAAAAACCATTTTACCACCATAACCTTCAACAATATTTTTTTCTTTTTTTGTCAAAGGATTTTTTAAATCTGCGTATTCTAGACCTTTAGCAAAATAATTAGGTTTAATATTCTTTATCAATTTCTCAGGATTCTTATTTTTATCTATGATAACAAAATCAACTAATTCTAAGCTTGATAAATTAAAGGCTCTTAATTCCTGAGGTACCATTGGTCTATAAGTTCCTTTTTTTATAAAAGAATCTTTGGTAAGAGAAACAATTAATATATCTGCTTTTTGTTTGCAGTGTGCAAAGTGTCTTATATGACCTGGGTGCACTATATCAAATACCCCATGACAAAGTACAGTTTTTTTTTTTTTAAATTTTTTAAAAAATTCTTTTGCTCTATTATAAGAAATAATTTTTTTTGATTTATAATTCTTAAACATTTAATTTATTTTTTTTATAATATTAATTGTATCAATACTCTCGTTATTAATTTTTTTGTAATTACTCTTTTTATTTATCTGATTAAATACAAATATTAATTCATTTTTCCAACTATTATCTTTTCTAAAATACCAATTTTTAATTTTTGGTGGACCATCAGGAAAATTTCTTACACCTAAAGTTATTTTTTGATTTTTCCATTTTGATAAAGAATTTATTCTGACTAGCCCTTTTGACCCTACAATCTCAAGATCAAATTTGTTTTTCCATGTACAAAATCCATGATGGATAAATGCTTGAATTTTTTTTGAATGCAACAATATAAAACCATTATCGGTTTTTGTTTTTTTAAGAAATTCATTTTTTTGCGAAATAGATTTGATGACATTAAACTTTTTGTTATTTGTCAGCCATAAAAGTAAATTAATTGAGTGAGTACCCATATCTAAAAGACTACCAACTTCATTACTATTTGTTTTTGCAGCACCATTAGCATATGAAATTTTTACATAATATAAAATTCCAATCATATTTTTGTGCAAAATTTTTTTTATTTTTATTAATCCATCATCATATCGAAGATTATACCCAACCTTTAATAAATTTTTATTTTTATTACTCTTTTTTATATATTTTTTAATCTCATTAATTTTATTACTTAATGGTTTTTCAACCAAAATATTATATTTATTACATAAACTATTTACTATTTTTTTAGAGTATTCAGTTGGTGTTGATACGATAATTAGATCAACATTTATTGAAATAATATCTTTCCAGCTTTTAAAAAAAGAAATTTCATTATTTAAATTTTTAGGCCTAATTTTATCTACAATATATACAACATTTACTTTATAGCTTTTAATTTTTTTTAATGCCTGGTATCTTTTTTTACCAATGTTACCAAACCCAATTATGCCAACTTTCATAGTTTTATGAGTCATGTTTTATTTCCTTACTTGAATAGAATTTATATATATACTTACTATTCTTAAAAAAATTTTGATATTTTAAAGAAATATTAATTAAATATTTCTTTAGATTTGACTTTGAAAATTCTTTTTTAATAATTAAAAAATCATTATGACTACAATAATTTAGTATTACTATATCAGAATCATTAATGCTTTTTATTAAATTTTCAGTTTTACTAATTTTAACATTTTGTTTAGCATTCTTTTTTAGGTACGATTCATAGTATTTTGTTTTAATTTTTTTTGTTTGAAATATTTTTTTAAAAATACTATTTACAAGTGAAAATGAGCTATCTTTATATGATAAGCCTACAATCAACAGTTTTATAATTTTCTTTTTTACCAAAGTCATTACAAGCTTTTGAAGTTCTTTGTTCCTTGCATTATTGAAATATTCAAAACTTGAAAATATTTTTTTTATATTAAAATTTTTACTATTAGTTTTTATATAAAAAACATCTCTTTCTAAATGACCGCCTGATATAGCTGGGGATGGATAAATGTAAGATTTTGGTCCAATTCTTTTGTCTTTTTTAAGATTTTCTATTATTTTTAAATAATTAACACCAATTTGTTTTGAAAAGTTTTCAATAATATTCGAAAAATTTACTGAAAAATATAAATAAAGATTTAAAGAAATTTTTATTAATTCTGCTTCTTTGTACGATTTTAGATATTTTCTGCAATTAAATTTTTTAAATAAGTATAAAATTAAATTTTTATCTTTTATATTGCAACCAAAAACTAATTGCTCAGGTTTTAAAAATCTTTCTATGGCATTGCCCATTTTTAAAGTATCGACCATATAAATTAGTTTAATCAAATTATTTTTCTTTAAATACTTTTTTTTAATATAATCTGTAAACCCTGGATAAACTTGAGAAGTAATTATAATTAAGGTTTGTTTTTCAAATTTAATTTTTAATAATTCTTTTAATTTATTTTCAATGAAATTTATATTTGGATTTCCCTCATTATCTAGTGGTGTATCGTAAGTGAAAAATATATTTTTATACTTTTTGATTTCGTTTGAACTTTTACAAAAATTTATTTTTTTTTTATTAAAATTTATTTTTGATAAATTTCTTTCTTCTATAGTAAAATTATTTTTTTTAAATTTTAGTAAGTTATTTTTATTAAAATCAAATACTGCACAAGGCCCAATTTTTTTTGTCCATGCAATAGAATACACTTGTCCGATATGAGATAGACCTAAAAACAAAGGGTTATTGGTTTGATGATTTTTCATTATATTTATTAATAAAATATTTAATTTAATAGTTAATTTACAATCATAATAAAGTTATGTATATAAACTACTTTTAACTAACAATTATTCTAAGTGATATTAACAAAATTCGAGAACTATTTGTATCAGGATAATTTTAATAAAATTCCTGAAGAGGTGACTTTGGAAATTAACAAATGTCTGAAAAAAGGTCTTAACAAAGAAGATTTATCTAAAATAAATACAAATTTAATAGCTCAATTAATACATTTAAACGCCACAGATCCATTCATCAAGCAAGAGGAGGTTTCTAAATTGTTATCAATTAGTAAAGATAATTTAATTTATTACAATGCGATATTGAGAAAGATACCAGAATTTCAAAAATTCATGACTGATTTTGGTGTTGCGTCAAAATTTTTAAAAAATACAATTTTTCCTGTAATTCAATCAGGATCTTTAGATTCCTATAATAAAAAAAAGAATTTTTTTCCATTCAAGATCGGACTTTTCCCCGGTCTGTCATGTATGTTTAAATGTACGTTTTGTGGAAGAAATTATGATGCTGTTTATGACAGAAGTAAATTAGATGATGGTATGGAAATGTATAAAAGATTGATAGCAGAAGCTCCAAAAAATGATGATCATAGATTTTATATCGCTGGAGGTTTAGAGCCACTTACAAATCCCCGAATAGGAGAATTAATAAGTGATTTGGGAGAGGCTGGTTTCAAAAGCTCCATGTACACTAATGCATATATGCTCACAGAAAAATATTTAAAAAAAAATAAAGAGTTGTTTAATTTGGATTACTTAAGGATATCTATATATGGTACAAATGAAGAAGATTATATTCAGACTACTAAACATGAAAAAGGATTTCAGCAAGTTTACTCAAATATGCCCAATTATATCAAGTTAAAAAATCAAATGAAATCAAAAACAAAATTTGGGATCAATTATATAATTTTAAAAAAATATACACAAAAACTTAATGAGTTAATTGAAAAAATTATTGATATTAATAAAGAAGTTGGATTAGAAAAAAACAATTTTGATTTTCTAACTTTGCGAGAAGATTTTAGTATTCACTCTGATAAATATAACGAGGATGATAAAATACAATTATCAAAGATTTTGCAATCCTTAGATAAAGCATTATTAACCAACAAATATCTTAAAAACATGTATATAGATTACGGGTTTGCATTAGACGGTTTAAAAAAAGGATACGTAAAAAACAGTTTAGCAGATAGTTTTGTTTCTGAAGAAGAATTTTTTAAAAATGTGGGAGTTCCACATTCTAGTGTTGTTGTTGATTTATATGGAGATGTGTATATGTTCAGGGAAGCAGGATTTCTTGATAGACCTGGTGCAAAAAGATATATAATTGGTAATTTAATTAAAGATGGATCTATGGAAAATATTATTGAAAACTTTAACAAAAATAATTTTCAAGTTGATCCAAAAAAAGAGGATATAGAGTATCTTGATGCTTGGGATCATGTTGTAATTAAATTAGCAAATCAAAATGATTCAGATAATAAATTTGGTATTCCTTTTGATTTAGGACCACTAAAAGATAAAACTATAAAAAATAATTCTATATCACATAAAATTCATTACTCAGAGTAAATATAAGTGAAAAAAAAATTACCTATATTAATTATGGTATTCAACAGACCTGATTTAACTAAAAAGACTTTTGATAGAATAAAGAAATATAGGCCAAAAAGACTTTATATTGGTTGCGATGGTCCAAGACCAGGAAATGAGGAGGATAAAAAACTTAATGCAGAAGTTAAAAAGATTTTTGAGAATATTACATGGAAGTGCAAAGTATTTAAATCTTACTCAAAAAAAAATCTTGGAATAGTAAAAAGAACAGTTAAATCTTTTAAATGGTTTTTCTCCCATGAAGAAAAAGGAATAATTTTTGAAGATGATTGTTTAGCCCATCCTAATTTTTTTAGATATTGTGAAATAATGCTTGAAAAATACAAAAATAATAAAAAAATTTTAATGATAAATGGAAATAATTTTCAAGATGGTAAAATTAGAGGAAAGTCAAGTTATTACTTTTCTAATTATTTTTCTACTTACGGATGGGCTGGTTGGCGTAGAACAATGAAATACTATGATGTGAATATGAGCTCATGGATAAAGTGGAAAAAGTCAAATGATTGGAAAAAAATCAAAAGTAAAATGTATACCAAAGAAGGTGAATATTGGACTGATATTTTTGATAAGACTTACAAAAAAATTATAAAAACTTGGGACTATCAATTTATGTTTTCTCTTTGGAAAAATAAACAGTTAGTAATCACACCTAATAGTAATTTATCTTCTCACATTGGTTTAGGTGTTAATGCAACAAACTCACGTGCAAAAAAACCAGGTGTTCCATTAAAGGGAATTCAATTTCCTCTTAAACATCCAAAGAAAATCGAAGTAGATGAAAAAGCAGATAGATATTCATTTATATTTATGCCGTATCAGGGTATTTTTTTATATTTCCCTTTTAATTTAATTTCATTTTTGTATATAAAATTTAAAAAATTAATTGGGACCTATTAGATTTGAAAAAAAAAATAGCAATAATTGGAACTGGATGGTTTGGTTGTCACATTTCTTCTGAAATTCTTAAATTAAAAAAATTTGAAATTAAAATTTTTGAGAGACATAATGACATTTTTAAAGGTGCTTCATCAAATAATCAAAATAGATTACATTTAGGATTTCATTATCCTCGATCAAAAATCACCAGGCATCAATCGAAAATAGGTTTTAAAAAGTTTAATCAAAAATATCCATCATTCTGTATAAAAATTAAAAATAATATTTACGCAGTTGCAAATGATATTGAGAGTAAAATAGATTTTGAGACTTTTCTTCAAGTAATGAGAGCTGAAAATTTAAAATTCAAAATTATAAATGTAAAAAAATACGATATTAGGTCAATCAGTGGAGCCATTAAAACTGACGAGATGGTTATAGATGATCAGCTAGCAAAAAATTTTTTTTTTAAAAATTTAAAAAATTATATTAATTTTAATCAAGAAGTTAAAAAAATTTTAAAAGTAGGCAATAAATATAAAATAAAAAATGAATATTTTGACTATATTATTAATTGTACATACTTTCAAAAGTTTGTCCCAAAAAATAATCCAATTAATTATGAGGTTACATCATCAATTATTTATGAATCAAAATTAAATTTTCCTGCTCTAACAATTATGGATGGACCATACTTCACAATATACCCCTACAGAAAAAATCAGTTTAATATTTATTCAGTTGTTCACTCTAGATTTGGTTTAAACAATAATATCAACAGGTGTGAAGAATTATTAAATAAAGTAAAAAAAAATAATTCATTACTTCATAAAAAAAGAAAGTTAATTGAAAAAGATATAAAAAAATATTATCCAAACTTTAGTAAAAATTTTAAATTTAAAAAATTTTTGACTTGTGTGAGAACCATTAACTCAACGCAGAATGCTGAGCGTGCTTCATGGGTTTATAATCAAAATGGATTTATAAATGTTTTTTCAGGAAAAATAGATCATGTTATTTCTGCTTCAGAAAAAGTAATTAAATATTTGAAATAGTAACTTAAAAAAGACCACCATTAATATCAATTACAGAACCATTTGCATGTCTCCAATGTGGTTTCATTAAATCAATGATTATTTCACTTAGATCTTCAGAATTAAGTAATTCTTTATTTGGTGTATTTTTAATTAATTTTTTAATTCTATCTTTTTTAAATGTTTTGAACATGTTGGTATTTTTAATCACTCCAGGGCATATAGTAATACATTTTATTTTTGGAGCCATCCATAGAGATAATGATTTCGCGAAAGCAATTAAACCTCCTTTTGTCGCGGCATACACTGGATCGTAACTTCCTTTTCTTCCTGAAATAGAGGAAATAAATACAAGCAGGCAAGTCTTCTTTTGAAATTTTAAAATCTTTTTAAGCAACAATATTTGTGAAGAAAAATTTATTTGGACAGTTTTATTAATATTTTCATCACTATTTTCTAGTAAGGATTTACCATCTAAATTACCAGATAGAAAAAAAATAAAATCAAAATTTTTTTCACTCAGTGGATAAGTGTTCATGATTAGATTTTTTAAATCTATTTTTACTTGGTGAATTTTGAAATTTTTAGTGGGTATTTTATTTTTATAATATGTTGAAATTATATTATAATTTTTTTTATTGAGCTTTTTAATGATAGATGTACCTAATTTTGAAGATCCTCCAATTAATAAAACTTTTTTTTTCATATGCAATTAATGTTTAAAAAAATTATTGTTATTTTAAGACTTTTATGAAAAAACTCAATAAAGTAGTAGTTACTAAAAAATCCTTTAATTAAAAAAGAAAGGTTAATTTTATTTTTTTAGTTATTATTTGTTTTTAAACCAAATTGTTTATGAAAGAATTGAATATTTCGTATTTGTGGTGTCATGATAACGTAAAGGAATTTATTATACCTAAAATAATTGAAAGCTATTTTTCTTTTAAGATTAATTGGTGTAAGCCAAATAAGGCTGAAATTTTAATTGTAGGTAATTTTAGAAAATATAAAAAATTTTATGAATATTTTAATAAAAAAACCTACATTCAAAAGTTTCTAAAAGATATAGAATTTTCGAAAAATAAATTTTTTAAAATCAAAAATAAAAAAATAATTCTCTTTTATAATGTGGAAAATGAAAGAATAGATAATACAAAATACGATTTTGTAATTGGATCAGATTTTAATTACAATAATACTGATAATTATATGAGAATACCGACATGGAAAAATTATATAAATTGGGATCATTTAAAACTTAGAGTGTCATCATTAAATAGTTTAAATGCAGTTAGATTTGGTAATCACTATAATTTGTTTGAAATGATGAAGCCTCAAGGTGAATTATTTCTAAGTAAACGAAAAAATATTTGTTGTTTTTTTACCCATGTTTCAGAACCCAGAAAATCTATGATTAGAGTAATAGAAAATTATTTCAAGATAGATGGTTATGGTAAATATTTCGATAGTAAAATAAAAAATCATAATTCGAGTAACTTTTCAAAACTTGAAATTTTTAAAAATTATTTTGCAAATTTTTGTCCCGAGAATGAAATATTCCCAGGTTGGTATACAGAAAAAGTTCCTGATGCTTTTTTAGGTAAAACTTTACCAATAACTTGGAGTGATCAAAACATAGAAAATGATTTCAATAAATTATCGTTTATTAACCTTAATGATAATTTAGGGAATTTAGATGAGATTTTTTTAGAACTTAGAAGTGAGGAATTTTTAAAAAAATTTTCTAAAGAACCACTTTTGTTAAAGGAAATTAATTTAAATAATGAAATCAAATTTGTTGAAAAAATGTTAAATAATTTCAGATAACATTATGAGAAAAAATTTGAAGGTATTATTTTTTGGAAGAAAAAGTGATATTTACACAAATAAAATAGAAAAATTTTTAAAAAAAAAAAAATGCGTTATAAAAAAATTTTATTGTGAAAACTCTTCAGATATTCCAAATAATCAAATATTAAAATGGAAAGGTGATTTAATTATTTGTTTTAGAAGTTTTTATATTTTAAAAAAACCACTTTTAAAAAAAGCTAAGTATGGTGGTATAAATTTTCATCCTGCTCCACCAAGTTACAGGGGTGTGGGTACTGCCAATTTTGCTCTCTATAAAAATGAGAAAAATTTTGGTGTAACCGCTCATTTAATAAATGAGAAAATTGATGATGGAAAAATTTTAAATGTTAAAAAATTTAAAATTAAAAAAAATGATAATTTAAAAAGCTTACTCAACAAAGCTTATAAACAGCAGATATTACAAGTTTATGAGCTTTTAGAAAATTTAATTAATAATGATTTTGACTACAATATTCATATTAAAAAATTTAAAAATATAAAATGGTCAAAACAAATTTATACACAGAAAAAATTAAGTAAACTTTACCAGATAAAAATAAATATTAAAAAATCTGTATTAAAAAAAAGGTTGAGAGCAACCATATACAAAAATTATTATCCATATATAAATTTAAATAATAAAAAAATTTACCTTTATGAATAAAATACCTGTTTTTGTTATAAGTTTAAAAGATAGTAAAAGAATTGATAGAATAAGTAATAGACTTAACGATATAAAAATAAATTTTAAAATAATTTATGGTATTGATGGCAATAAATTAAAAAAAAAAAATAAGCTACATTTTTTTTATGACAAAAAAAAAACGATAGACAATACAGGTAGAGAATTCCACCCATCTGAGGTAGGAGGTTGTGCGAGTCATCTTAAAGTTTATAGATATATGATAAAAAATAAAATAAAGAAGGCAGTTATAATGGAAGACGATGCGTATCCATCTTCAAAATTAAAAGATTGGATTAATAAAGATTATGAATTAGAAAAAAATACTATCTTAGGATTTTATGCTTATCCAACGGAGGGACTGATAAATAAAAAGCCTTATAAAAATTTTTCTGATATTAACTTAAATATTCACATTGCTTCAACCCAATTATGTAACTGTTCATGTTATCAAATTGATTTGGATACATGTAGAAAAATAATTAAATTAACTAATAATAAAGTTTCATATTATGCTGATTGGCCATTCTCAAGACTTAAACATAATATAAAAATTGCGATAACAATTCCTTTTTTAGTTGTGATTGATGACCAAAATACTATATCTCTTCACCAACTTAGAGAAAGAATATTTGGAGAAAATACTTTTCAAAAATTAACTAATTTAAAATTTTTAGGAAAAATTTTCCAATTTATAAAAAATTTATATTATCTTTTCTTTATTCCGTTTATTTTAAGAAAATATAAAAATTTTTATCTTTATTACGAGAGGTTTACTGAAAAAATAATTAAATTATTTTTGAATATTTTTATTAATAAATATTATAATATTAAAAAGATATATCATGATAAAAATTTTTATGCATTAGATTTAACTAAATTAGTTAAATAACTAATTAATTTTAAATTTTTTAAAAATAATACTTAAACTTTTAAATATGTAATCCATTTCTTTTAATTTAAGAGATGGATATAGAGGTAATGTTATAATAGATCTTCCAATATGAACTGCATTTTTGATCGAATTTGAATTTATTTTTTTTTTATAAAATTGTAGCTCAGAAACAGATTTATAGTGTATAGACGCACCAATTTTATTTAATATTAATTCATCTAAAACTTTATCCCTTAATTTGATAGGAATAATAAAAGTAAATAAGTGCATTGCATGTATACTATTTGGAACTTTTTCCAAAATTGTAACTTTTTTAAATTTTCTAAAAAAAGTTAAATATTTATTCCATATTTTTTTTCTTTTTTGTAGATTTAGATTTATTTTTTTTAATTGAGGTATTAAAATACTTGCACTTAAATCGGTCATGTTACATTTCAAACTTATGTCTTTAATGTCCCAATGTTTAAATACTGAGTGTTTTGTAGGTAAATTTTTTTTTCCATGATATCTGGCCAATCTGAGCTTTTGATCTAACAACTTATCATTTGTAATTATTGCTCCACCTTCACCACAAGTAATATTTTTCGTAGCATAAAAACTAAAAATTGAAGCATAGGATAATTGACCTGGTTTCACTCCATCTCTCTTTCCCTCTATACAATGCGCGCAATCTTCTATCAATTTTAAATTATTTTTGTTACAGATTTTTGAAATTTTTCGCATGTCACACATTTGACCATAGAGATGTACTACCAAAACGGCTTTTGTATTTTTAGTAATTTTTTTTTCAATACTTTTGGGATCAATCAAACCAGTTTTAATATCAACATCAGCAAATACTGGTTTTGCCCCTGCCAATACCAACGTATTAATTGAAGAAACCCATGTTAATGGAGAAACTATTACCTCATTCTTAGAATTAAATTTAAAATTTTTCCATAATAAATAACTTCCCATTGTCCAACTACTGAATGTTGTACAAAATTTACTAGAAAATCTTTTAGAAAATAAACTTTCAAATTTTTCACAAAAATTTCCAGTAGACAGAGTCTCAGATCTTATTACTTTTACGAAATTATCAATCTCTTTTTTCCCAAGTGAATGTTTATAAAAACTAACTTTCATTTTTTTTTATGTAGTGCATGACAATCAATTTTATAGCTTTTTTATAGCCAATCTTGGGCTGCCATTTTAAAATTTTTTTTGCCTCAATTATACTAGGTTTTCTAGTTTCCATATCTTCATAACCTTTTCCAAAAAATTTTTCTTCGGTTGTATTTATAATATTGATTTTTTTAAACTTTTTACTGTTTATTAAAAATTCCTTTTTTACTAATGATGCAAGTTTCTTGATTGTTATGTGATTTTTTGGATTGCCGATATTAAATATTTTATAATTTAATTTATTTTCGTTTCCAAATATAATCTTTTTTAGTGCAGATATTCCATCATCTATAAATGTAAATGATCTCTTTTGTTTACCTGCACTTACTAATTGTAAACTTTTTTTGTTTAAAATGTTGCTAATGAATATACTTAAAACCCGCCCATTACCCATTTGAGCTTTCTCAAGACTATCTAAATTTGGTCCGATCCAGTTAAATGGTCTAAAAATAGTAAACTTTAAATTTTTTTTCTGAGCGTACGCAAAAATAATTCTATCTAAAAGTTGTTTTGAGATTGAGTAAATCCATCTAGATTTATGTACTGGTCCAACAGTAAGTTTTGTAGAATATTCTTTAAAATGTTTATCTTTAGATAAACCATAAACTTCACTAGATGATGGAAAAATTAATCTTTTTTTATATTTTGAAACCAATCTAACAACTTCTAAATTTGTTTCAAAATCTAATTCAAATACTCTTAAAGGACTTTTAACATATGTATTAGGTGTAGCTATTGCTATTAAAGGAATTATAACATCACAAATTTTAATTTTTTTTTCAACCCATTTTTGATTTTGATGTACGTCACCTTTTTTGAAGATAAAATTTTTAAATTTTAAGATATCTAAAATATTTGATTTATCTAAATCAAGACCATGAATAACAACATTTTTTTCTTTAATAAGAGATTTTGTTAAATGGCTCCCGATAAACCCTCCACATCCTAGTATGAGTATTTTCAATCTTTTTTTCATTTAATGAGCATTAAATTTGATTTATTGATTAAAAAATTAATTCTAATATATAAATATTCATATCATTATAGAAATAATTGTAAATTCAGAAAAATGAATAAGATAAATAAAGCTCTTAAAATCATTAAAGAAATAAACGCAAAAAAATTTTACAGCATGATCATCATGATGTTATTCGCATCATTATTCGAATTCATTGGCATAGGTTTGTTAGTTCCATTTGTCTCAATCTTAACTAATCAAGATTCCATATTAATGAATTATTTACCGAGTGATTGGGGCAAAGAGAAAATTTTTATTTATGGTATAGTATTCTTTTTTTGTGTGTATTTATTTAAATCGATATATTTAACTTTTTTTAATTATAATTTAAATAAATTTGTATTTAGTACGGAGGCATCATTATGCAGAATATTATTTAAAAAATATTTAAATACCTCTTATCTTTTTCATTTAAAAAATAATTCTGCAACTTTGATAAGAAATTTAACAGAAGAAATACACTTATTTGCAGAGGCGATAATGTTACAGGGAATAATTTTTTTAACTGAATTAATAATTACATTACTTTTAATATGTTTTCTTATTTTTATTAATCCACAAAGTACAATTTTGTTAATAATTTTAATATCTTTAATAATTTTATTATTTTTGCTCATTATGAAAAAAAGAATTAATTCCTGGGGGGTAAGACGACAAAAATTTGGTAAATCTATCATTAGGCAAATATCAGAAAGTTTTGGATCTTTAAAAGAAATTTTACTTTATAAAAAACAAGATTTTTTTGAAGAAAATATTAAAAATTACTCATTTAATAAAGCTCAAAGTAGTATTTTACAAAATTTCTTTGTTAGCGTTCCAAGAGTAACATTTGAGTTTTTTGCAATTTTATCAATTCTAGTAGTTTCAATATTTATGCTCAATTTAGATAATACACTTAAAGAAACAGTAACTTTTGTAGTAATTTTTGGAATTATAAGTTTTAGACTTCTTCCTGCAGCAAATAGAATAATAAATTTTTTACAACTTTCAATTTATCATAGGACCGTAATAGATTTAATATATGAAGAATTATTTTATAAGGTTCCTAAAATTAAAAACAAAAATGAAAAAAGTTTAAAAGACATTACTTTTAATAATAAAATAACTTTAAAAAATTTGTCTTTTAAATATGAGAGTTCCACAAGTCAAATTCTTAAGAATATAAGTTTTGAAATCGAACGAGGTCAAACTATTGGCATAATGGGTCCTAGTGGATCTGGTAAATCAACATTAGTTAATTTATTAATGGGTTTAATATTACCAGACAGTGGTTCAATTACTTCAGATAAAGTGAGTATTTTTGAAAATTTAGATAAATGGCAATCAAAAATAGGTTATGTCCCTCAAGATGTATTTTTAATAAATGATACCATAAGAAATAATATAGCTTTTGGAGTTAATGAAGATCAAATAGATGATAAGAAAGTTGAAAATATAATTCAAAGAGTATTTTTGCAATCATTTATTAATGATCAACCAAATAAGCTGGATACTATGATTGGCGAAAGAGGAATAAACATATCAGGAGGTCAAAAACAAAGAATTGGTATTGCGAGAGCATTATATAGGAACCCTGAGATATTAATTATGGATGAGTCAACAAATTCTTTGGATAAAATAACAGAGAATGACTTAATAAATGATATGTTTAAAATTAAAAAAGATTTTACTTTAGTTTTTATATCTCATAATAAGGAAATATTTGATAAGTTTGATAAGGTTGTTCAAATTAATAAAGAAAATGAAGAATAATTCCAAAATAAAAATATTTATTACAGGTGGTGGCGGATATTGTGGAACAAGGCTCGTTCCTCAATTGTTAAAGTTAGGATATCATGTAACAGTTTATGATAAATTTTATTTTGGAAATTTTCTTCCTAAAACAGATAAAAAATTAAAGATAATTAATGGAGATATTCGTAATACAAAAAAGATTTTTAAAAACTGTAAGGGATGCCATATTTTTATTCATTTAGGGTGTATTTCTAATGACTCTTCTTTTGAACTAAATAAAAAATTATCAAAAACTATTAATATGAATTCATTTGAGCCAATGGTCAAGGCTGCAAAAAAAGCAAAAATTCAAAGATTCATATATGCCTCATCTAGTTCAGTTTACGGTATATCAAAAAAAAGAAACGTTACAGAAAATCATCCACTTAAGCCCTTAACTCTTTATAATAAATACAAAGGATTATGTGAGCCGATATTATTCAATTATACCGACGATAATTTTTTAGGAGTTATTTTTAGACCAGCAACAGTTTGCGGATATTCTCCAAGACAAAGATTTGACGTAAGTGTAAATATTCTTACAAATCATGCAGTAAATAACAAAAAAATTATAGTATTTGGAGGAAAACAACTTAGACCAAACCTACATATTCAAGATTATTGTGATGTGGTCAAATTATTAATAAAAGCTCCTAAAAATAAAATTCAAAACCAAATCTTTAATGTGGGTCATCAAAATCTATCTATTATGCAGATTGCAAAAAAAGTAAAAAAAATTGTTACTAAGAGATTTAAATATAAAAATATTGAAATTGAGGTACAAAAATCAAATGATAATAGGTCGTATCATATAAATTCATCTAAAATTCATAGACTATTAAAATTTAAACCTAAAAAAAATATTGAGAGTGCAATCAATGAATTATGTCTGGCATTTAAACAAAAAAAATTTAAAAATTCTCTAAGTGACAATAAATATTTTAATGTTCGTACACTTTTAAGAAAAAAAGTTTATTAACTTTTTGATGATACTTTACATAAAAAACTTACTAAGAAAGAATGTTTTATTACACTCTATATTTTACAAAATACGAATTAATTTATTAATAGTAAAATATTTCTTTTATAGAAAAAAATCGATTAAATTTCAAATTTTGATAATGAAATCCGAATTTAATAATGCCTGTAATTTTTTTAAGAAAAATATGCTATTGAAAAATAATTTCAATTTTATAAATTTTTGCAGATATTTATCTCTTTGTTTAAGACTTAAAATTTTTAAAGAAGATATCAAATTAAATAAAATTATTTTTGATTATAATAAATGGGATCCTTTATTTTATATTTTCTTTTACAGAAAAAATGAAAATAAAATATTGCGAATATGGCTTAAAAAGATATTTAAATATAATCCAGTTTTAGCTGAAATTCTTTATAATCCAGAAAAATTTGTAAAAAATGAAAGTAAATTTTTCTCTAATTTTAAATCACAGCAAGAAGCTAATTTAAAGATGGTTCAAATTTATATAAAAGAAATAATTGCTCAGATTTATTTTAATGATTTGCAATCAAATAGACTGTATCATTTTCATGCACTAGATCACATAATTAATGACTATTTATTAAATAGCAATCTCAAGAAAAAAAAAAGATTAGCAATAATTAATTTAGATCCTTGGACTCAATCCATAGGTCATTTTTATTATTTAGATTCTTTTTTAAAAGGAATAAATTTGGGAATTTTAGATTATGACTGTGTTAAATTTTCTAATGATACACATTCAGTAATCTGCAATAAATATTTATTTCAATTATATAAAAAATACTTAGATAAAAAATTTCTTTTAAAGAAGAATGATAATTATGTAATATCAAAACCAAACATGGAAGCCTGGCGTCTTAAAAATAAAAAATTCACAATGGCTCATAATATTTCTAATAAAATTCAATCAATTTGGTATAAAAAAAAAATTGACCCATTGATAAAAATTCCAGAAGAGGACTGTCTATATGGTAACAAAGTAATTAAAAAAATATTAGGAAATAGAAAATGGTTTTGTACACTACACGTAAGGGAGCCAGGATTTAGATTAAATGATCATTTATGGCTCGATACTGGACGTAATGCCAAATTAGAAAATTATCAAAAGGCTATTAATTTTATTCACAAGAAAGGTGGTTATTCCATAAGACTTGGGCAAAAACGAGCGATTAAATTTGTTACAAGAGGTTTTTATGATTATGGTAGTTCAAAATTAAAGTCAGATTTTCTTGACATTTTTTTGCTTGCTAAAGGTAAATTTAATATAGGTACATCAAGTGGACTTTCTTTTATTCCATTATTACTCGGAAAATATAAAAATATTTTTACAAATTTGAATTTATCGTTTTTTGTGCCTATTCCGGGTTCAGTTGGTATACCAAAATTAGTTTATTCTATGAAAGAAAAAAAATTAGAAAAACTAAAAATTTATCATAAATTTGATCCACCTTTTCTTTTTTATGGAAATGAAAACTTTAAAAACGTTGGATACAAACTTATAGAAAATTCTAAAGAGGATATATTTTTATTAGTTAAAGAGTTCTTAAATGATTTCAAGAAAAAAAATTGGAAAAAAATATTAAGAAAAAGAAAAACTTTTCCACTGAGCTCAAACAAAAATCTTTATACAAAAAATTTTATACCATTGCCAAAGTATTTTATAAGCAAATACAAAGATATATTATAATTAATATACAAATAATAAAATTATTGGTAAATTAATCTTATGCAAAAAAATTTTTCTAGAAAATTTCTCTTAGAGGCTAAATATATTTGTGAAAATATTGATTATTCTCATGTTGAAAAAGCTGCAAATATTATTAATAAAATTCATAAAAACAAAGGTCGAATTTTTTTTTTAGGAGTAGGCGGAAGTGCAGGAAATTGTTCACATGCAGTCAATGATTTTAGAAAGTTAGCAGATATTGAATGTTATACTCCAACAGATAATTCTTCAGAGCTTACTGCAAGAATTAATGATGAAGGGTGGAATAGTAGTTTTTCAAATTGGTTGAAAGTTTCAAAATTAAGCTCAAAAGATTGTTTATTCTTTTTTTCAGTTGGAGGAGGAAATTTAAAAAGAAAAATTAGTATAAATTTAATTGAGGCAGCAAAATTAGGTAAAAAAAAGAAAACAAAAATAATTTCAATAGTTGGTAAAGATGATGGTTACTTAGCTTTAAATTCTACCCAGGCAATTGTTATTCCGTTGGTAAATAAAAAAAATATAACTCCTCATTCAGAGTCATTTCAAGCTGTATTATGGCATTTATTAGTGAGCCATCCTAAAATAAAAAAAAATAAAACTAAGTGGTAAAAAAAAATAAAGCTTTTTTTTTAGATAGAGACGGGGTAATTAATCGTACACTTATAAATAAAGGAAAGCCTTTCGCTCCTAGGAAATTTAACGAATTTAAAATTTTAAAAAATGTTGATAAGTCTTTAATTTTTTTAAAAAAAAGGGGGTTCAAAAATATAATAATAACTAATCAGCCAGATGTAAAGAGAGGATTGACAGAAAATCATTTATTAAAAAAAATAAATAATAAGATTAAATCAAAACTTAAAATTGATGATATTTTTATGTGTGGACATACTGACAAAGATAAATGTAAATGTAGAAAACCAAAAACAGGTTTAATATTAAAAGCAAAAAAAAAAATGGAATATTGATCTGAAGAAAAGTTACTTAATTGGAGATAGATGGAGAGATATCCACCTTGCCAATAGACTAAAGATTAATTGCTTTTATATTGATAAAAACTATAAAGAAAAAAAGCCAAAAATATTTAATTATAAAGTTAGAAATCTTTATGATGCTATAAAGGAGATAAAAAAAAATGAAAAAAATACTTAAAAAAATTGATATTTATTGCGATGGAGCAGACTTTGAATCAATGAAATTTTATTATAAAAAAAATTTTGTTAAGGGTTTTACTACAAATCCAAGTTTAATGAATTCCTCTGGTATTAAAAATTATCAGGAATTTTCAAAAAAAGCTCTAAAAATCATCAAAAATAAAAGTTTGTCATTGGAGGTATTCTCTGACGATCTAGATGAAATGGAAAGACAAGCAAATATTATATCTACATGGGGTAAAAATATTTATGTCAAAATACCTATTACGAACACAAAAGGAAAGAATTGTTTGCCGATTGTTAAAAAATTATTACAAAAAAAAATTAAAGTTAATATAACAGCAGTTTTTACTGAAAAACAAATTTTAGAAATAAAAAAATATATAAAAAAAGATTCTCATGTAATTGTTTCAATCTTTGCTGGTAGAATTGCTGATACAGGTACTGATCCAAATAAAATGATATTAAAATCTATTAAATTGTTTAAAAATTATAGAAATGTTAAAACTTTATGGGCAAGTACAAGAGAAATTTTCAATATAGTTCAAGCAGCTAAATTAAATTGTAATATAATCACAGTACCAATAAGTTTATTAAAAAAATTTAATAATTTAGGTAAAAATTTAAATACTTATTCATTAGAAACAATTAAGGGATTTTACACAGATGCTAAAAAGGCTAGATATAAACTATAAATTAATATTTGAATTTATTAATTTTTTAATCCCCAAGCTAAATTTTGTACGATTATAATTGCCAAATTCATCAACAAATCTTTTCGATGATACCCTAACAATATCAGGATCATCTTTTTTAATTTTTCTTAATTTTACAGAGGTATTAGTAATAGATTTACTTATTATTTCTGCAATTCTTTTTATAGATATAAAATTATTTCCAGTTGTATTATAAATATCTTTTTTACCTTTTTGGGAAATTTGAAGAATCATACAAATCACATCAGTTATATATCCCCAAGTTTTTATTGAAGAGCCATCATCTATAAGTTCTATTTTTTTTTTAAAAATTGCTTTTTTAATTAACTCTAGAATTACTCGCTTATCTTTTTTAATTGATTGTCCGACTCCAAAAGTATGACCTGGTCTTAACACAATACAATTTGTTCCATATTTATCTTTATGATATCTACATAGTCTTTCACCAAGAACTTTAGATAGAGCATAATTAGATCTTGATGAATTAATGTCAAAATTTAAATTTGAATTTTCGTTAGCAATTAATTTTCCAGTGTTTCCATAAACATCACATGAACTGAAATAAATAAATTTTGTATTTGTGTATTTTATATTATTTAGAATTTTGTCCACTACACTTGTGTTTAGGGTTAAAAGCTCTAACTCATTATTTTTCCATTTTGCAGGCTGTCCATAGGTAGCAGAGTGAAAAATATAATTAAATTTTTTTTTAGAAATTTTATTTATAAATTTTTCTTTTGTTATATCTTGTGTAATAAAATAAATTTTATTTTTTTTTTTTAAAAAATCTAATCTTTCATTGGGTTTGTTTTTTGAAACACAAGTAATCTTACAATTAGTGTTATGTTTATAATTTGAATAAGCAAAAGCTAAAGCTAAATATGATCCAAAAAAACTATTAGAACCAAGTATTAAAATTTTTTTATTTTTAAAACTTGAAAATTTTATTCTTTCACAAATCTGATCTATTTCATGTAAAAGATATTTATTTTTGATCATTATTTATATTTTGGTTTTCTTGGATTTAGCCAGTTAGGCATTGGTTTAATTAGCAAATTTTCTTTAAATTCTTTCCTACTTAAGTATGGATACATATCTTCTATTGGTGTATCCCATCCAAAAATTCTAGGTTCGTAATTGTGAAAATTTTTACAATTTACATCCAATACTACTGTATCGTTGTATTTAATAAATTTTTCCAATTTACTATTTATTTCTGATTGTTTTTTTACACTCATAGTTTTTATACCATAGGCTTTGCAGACTTTAATATAGTCAGGAGGTGAATAACCTCTTGGACCAACAGCTTCAGTTTTTCCAATATAATTGGTCTTCTGGAAGGCTTTTGTTATTCCAAGTATTTTATTATTTAATATTATCACCTTTATTTTAATATTATAAATTTTAACAGTTTGTAATTCCTGAATATTCATATTCATTCCACCATCACCAATTACACAGAAAACTTGTCCTTTAGGTTTAGCAAAGTATGATCCAATAGCTCCCGAAAAAGAAAAGCCCATAGGAGAATTTCCATTATTAGAAAAATATAATTGACCTTGTTTAGTCTCAAAAGCATGGTTGCAAGTAACAATATTTCCTCCACAATCCGCAACAAGAGTGTCATTTTTTTTTAGTTTTTGAGATAATTTTCTTATAAAAATATAAGGATGAACAAATGATTTTGAATTATAATATTTCTGCAAGACTGGGTCATATTTATTTTTCCATCCAATACATTTTTTTAACCACTCAGTTTTTTTATTGTCATTTTTAAAATTATCTTTTTTTAATTGATTTATTAGTTTTTTAATAAAAAACTTTACGTCTGAATAAATGTTTACATCTATCTTTACTTGTTGATGTTTTTTATTCAACGAAGGTTTGTCAATATCTATACAATATTTTTTTGCTTCTCTAGCAAATGATTTTACATTTCCACCAGTAATCCTTCCAGATATCCTTGATCCTAAACAAATTACTAAATTAGAATTTTGTATTCCAAAATTTCTTCCTGCACCACCATAGGTACCTATTCTTCCAGCATAATATTTATAATCACTTGAAACGGTATCCAAAGCATTCCATGTTGGGAACATAGGTATTTTCAAAATATTACCAAGTTTTAATAATTCTTTTGTTGCATTTGCACTTTTAACACCACCACCTATTAACAATGATGGTCGATCAAATGTTTTTAAGTCCTTAATTAATTTTTTTATTTCCTTATTAAATTTAAAGCTCTGTTTATTTTGTTTGGCTTTAAACCCTTTTAGCTGATTTATTTTTAAATTAACACCTTGAATATTAAATGGTATATCAATTAAAACAGGACCCTTTCTACCCTCATTTGCATGATACCAGGCCTGTTCAAGTTTAAATTTTACTTCTAGAGGATCTTTAATAATTGTGGAATATTTTGTAATAGGTTTAACAATATCTATGATGTCAGTCTCTTGAAATCCAACCTGTCTTATTTCTCTAGATTTTCTCATAAATTTTGAATTAACCTGTCCTGTTATAAAGATTGCTGGAACAGAGTCGTAATAACAATTACCAATTGGTGTTACTAAATTCATTCCACCTGGACCACTTGTAGCAATCGCAATACCAGGTTTTTTTTTTGTCTTTGCATATCCCTCTGCTGCAAAACCACCAGCTTGTTCATGAATTGTGGCAATATATTTTGTTTTTTTAATTCTCTTGAATGCATCAACTAATGGTGCATTTGCTGCACCATAAACTATAAACATTTTGTCAATTCCTTTTGAGGCAAAAAAATTAATTACATAATCAGCTAATTTCATAGTTTCTTGATTGACAGTTATATTTTATAAATATAACAAATAAAAGTATATTTCAAAACAGCTAATGCATATTTTCTTCGGTGATGGATATTTGGGCAATCAACTATTTCAATATTCTTTCATTAAGTTTTACCTTAAACCAAAAAAATTATTTACAACAAATTTTTTTCCTCTCCTTGAGTTCTTAGAAAGAGATAAAAAATTAAAAATTTATTGCCTTGAAAATAGAATTTTAGTCTTTTTTTTTAGAAGGTTTTTTATTTTTATTCTTAAATTTATGAGTTTTATAAGATTAATTAATTCTGTTTCACTAGATACTTATAGGTACAAAGGTACTATAATTGAAAGTGATAAAATTAACAAAAGATCTGGAATAATACCAATAACTTTCATTTACCCTCATTTTTTTCAAAATAAAAAATTTCATAAGTCTAATAATAAAAATAAAATAATGATTAAAAGAAAACATATAAATAGAGCAAAAAAATTTTTAGATAGTATTTCAAAAGATAAAAATAAAATAATTTTTTTTCATATTAGATTAGGTCAAAAAATTAGACACCACTACCATACTAGCAATGAAAAAAATGATGTTCAAAAATTCACAATTTTTGAAAAAAAAGGAACTAAGTTACCAAACAACTACTATATGCATCAATTAAAGTTTTTTAAAAAAAAATACCCCAATTCAAAAATTTTAATTATTTCAGATAATATTTTTTTGGCAAAAAAAATTTTCTCAAATATAAAAGACATTTTTTTTTCAAATTTAAATTTATATGAAGATCTAGCTCTATTATCTTTATGCAGCCACGGAGTTCTCTCTAATAGCTCATTTTCTTGGTGGGGGCATTATTTAATGAAAAAGCCTAGATTAGTTGTCGTACCAAAATATTGGTTAGGCTGGAAATCAAAAAAAGAATTTCCTTTAGGAATTACTCCAAGATATGTTAAACAGTATCTTATTCAATAAAAAACAATGTTTTTTTCCAATAAAAATACTAATAGTCTCTTATGAAAAAAAATTTTTGGCCACTTCAGGAAAATGTTATTTCATCAATCGAAAGAAAAAAACTTTCTAAATTTATTCTTAATACAAAAAGATTCACACAATTTACTGAAGTATCAAATTTTGAAAAAAATTATTCTAAATGGCAAAATTGTAAGTATTCCATTTTTGTAAACTCAGGTAGTTCAGCAAATCTATTAATAATTCAAAGTGCTAAAGAGATTTATAAATGGAAACAAGGGGATGAAATTATAGTTCCATCCTTAACTTGGACAACCACAGTTACTCCGGTAATTCAGTCTGGTTTAAAACCTGTTTTTGTTGATTGTAATTTAAATGATTTCTCTTTTGATTATAAAGATTTAAAAAAAAAAATTACTCGAAAAACTAAAGCGATTTTCATCGCCCATATTATAGGTTTTCCAGCAAATATTTCTTTAATTAAAAAAATAATCAAAGGAAAAAATATTTTAATTTTTGAAGATAGCTGTGAGTCGCAAGGAGCTAAATTTAAAAATAAAAAAGTTGGAAATTTTGGTGTTGCATCAAGTTTCAGTTTTTATTGGGGTCATCATCTAACTACAATCGAAGGGGGTATGATTGTAACAAATAATAAAAAATTTTACGAAATGTGTTTACTTAAAAGATCTCATGGATTAGCAAGAGAATTACCAAAAAAATTGCATCCTTTAATTAAAAGAAAATTTAAAAATATTGATTTTAAATTTTTGTTTTTAAGTAGTGGCTTTAATTTAAGAAATACTGAAATTAATGCTTATTTAGGAAGATTTCAGCTACCTCAAATTAATAAATGGATTAAAATTAGAAATCAAAATTATAACAAATTTTATCAAATTTGTTTAAAATATAAATCAGAATTGTTTATAACTAATAACTCTGGAATTTCTTCATTTGTATTACCATTCATATTTAAAAATCGAATTAAAAAAATAAAATTTGAAAAATTTCTAATAAAAAATAAAATTGAAACTAGGCCTTTGATCGCAGGAAATTTACTAAAACAACCCTTTTTGTCAAAATATAAAAATATTGATCTAAAAAATTCAACTTTTATCCATAGAAATGCATTATATATTGGTAATAATCAATTTGTTAATTCTGAGAGAATGAACAAACTTGAAAGAATTATGAAGAATTTTTTTAATCAAAAATAATTTTATCTCTAATATTATTAATGTAATTTTTGAGAACTTTTTCAAATTTTTCTTTAGGTTTCCATCCAAGTTTCCTTATAAGGCTGTTGTCTAATAATTTTTTTTGCACACCGTCTTTTTTCGTTTTATCAAATATGATTTTTCCCTCGTAACCAACATATTTTTTTATCAATTTGGCAATATGTTTAATTGTAAAATCTTTTCCATATCCAATATTAACAAGATTTAATCTTTGAGGTACAAGACTATAATATTTCCTTTTTGACATTTTTGCTAAATAGATTGTGGCTGACGCAAAATCATCTATGTATAAAAATTCTCTTTTTGGTTTGCCTGAACCCCAAACAGTCACAGTTTTATATTTTTTTCTGTAAGCAATTATAAATTTTCTAATTAGAGCTGCCATTACATGGCTATTCATTTTGTGGTAATTATCTCCTGGCCCAAACATATTTGTTGGCATTAAAGATCTATAATCAGTGTTATATTGACGGTTGAAACTTTCACACATTTTAATACCTGATATTTTAGCTACAGCATAAGGTTCATTTGTCATTTCTAGTTTGCCAGTTAAAATATCATCCTCTCTTATTTTTCTAGTGTCTTCACGAGGATAAATACAGCTCGATCCTAAGAAAATAAGTTTTTTTATTTTGTTCTTGTGTGCGGCATTGATTACATTTGTCTGTATAAGAATATTTTTTAATATAAAATCCGCTGGGAAGTAATCATTTGCATAAATTCCACCAACTTTTGCTGCACATAAAAAAATAAAATCGATTTTTTTTTTTTAAAAAAATTATTAACTTCTTTCTGACTTTCTAAATTTAGCTTTTTTTTATTTACAGTAATTATATTTTTATATCCTTTTTTTTTTAATGTTCTTAATATAGAAGATCCTACCATTCCTTTGTGACCAGCTACAAAAATTCTATCATTTATTTTTAGACTCATTTAAAATTAGTATTTTTTTAAATCATGTTTAAGCATTTCTAAGACAAGATCGTGGATATTTGTTTTGTTTTTCCAACCAAGTAATTTTTTTGCTTTTTTACTATCACCTAGTAAATTACTGACTTCTGTAGGTCTAAAGTATTTCTTGTTAACTTTAATAATCTTTTGACCTTTTCTTATTTTATAGTTTTTATTTTTAAAATTTTTAACTACTGCTGTTTCTTTAAGACCTTTCCCTGACCAAAAAACATCTATTTTTAGTTTTTTAAAACAAATATTTATAAAATCTCTAATCGAATATTGTTTGCCAGTTGATATTACAAAATCATCTGGTTTCTTATTTTGTAACATTAACCATTGCATTTCTGCATATTCTCTTGCATGACCCCAATCTCTTAATGAATTCAAATTTCCAACCTCTAAAAAATTTTGTTTTCCACTCAATATTTTACTAAGTCCTATTGTTATCTTCCTGGTAATAAATGTTTCACCTCGACGAGGTGACTCATGATTAAACAAAATACCATTACATGCAAATATCTTATATGCATCTCTATAATATTTAGTAATCCAGTATGCATACAATTTTGAGATTGAGTATGGAGATGTTGGATTAAATTTTGTATCTTCATTTTGTGGAATTTTTAATGTTTTTCCATAAAGCTCAGAAGTACTTGCTTGATAAAATTTTATTTTTTTTTTACTTTGTTTAATAATTTCAAGTAACCGGAGACAACCAAGAGCATTGACATCAGTTGTATACTCTGGAATTTGAAAACTAACAGCTACATGAGACTGAGCTGCAAGATTATAAATTTCATCTGGTTTAACTTTATTTATTAAATTATTTAAACCGAGCGTATCTAAAAGATCACCATAATGAAGTTTGAAATTTCTGTTTGAAAAAATATGATCAACCCTATGTGTATTTATTAAAGAAGATCGTCTTACAATACCATGCACAATATAACCTTTTTTAAGCAAAAACTCAGAGAGATAAGAACCAGTTTGACCAGTAATACCTGTTATTAGAGCAATTTTTTTTTTCATTAATTAATATTTTTTAGACGAATTAAACTTATATATAGTATTTTGTTACAAAAATGAAAGTTTATATTATTGGAATTACAGGAATGCTTGGCAGTTGTTTATTTCTAAATTTCATTAATAACAATAAATTTAATGTTAAGGGTTCTCTGAGATTAAAAAATTATAAATTTTTTAAAAACTACAAAAAAAATATTGATTTTAATACTGATGTAAAAAATTTTAGTAATTTAAAGAAAAAAATTTTAAGTTATAAACCAGATTATGTTATTAATTGTGTAGGATGGATTAAACAAAAAAAAGAAAAAAAAAAAACATCCAAATTTTTAAATTCAAGATTTCCGCATCTTTTAAATAATTTTTTAAGATTAAATAATATAAAGCTTATTCATTTCAGCACAGATTGTGTTTTTAGTGGTAAAAAAGGCAACTATGAAATTTTAAATAAACCAGACTCAAAAGATCTATACGGAGTATCGAAGTTTGAAGGAGAAGTATTAGATAAAAATTGTTTAACGATCAGAACATCAATAATTGGACATGAGATTAACACCACTAATGGTTTGCTAGAATGGTTTTTAAGTCAAAAGGAAAGTTGTTTAGGTTTTAACAGGTCATATTTTTCAGGTTTGACAACATACGAGATTTATAAATTTTTAATAAAGTTAATAAATTCGAAAAAAAAAATTTCAGGAATTTTTCATTTGTCTTCAAAACGAATATCAAAATATGCCTTATTAAAAAAAATAAAAAAAATCTATAAAATATTGACTTTAATTAAAAAAGATACAACAGTTGAAATTGATAGGTCTTTATCTAAAAAATTATCGTTGAAAATATTTAATTATTCTGTTCCAAGTTGGGATAAAATGATAATTCAAATGCAAAATAATAGAAAAAAAATTTATAATAATCTTAAATTAAATTAAATTGTTTAAAATTAAAAACATCTCTATAATAATAAGTACCTATAACAGACCTAATAATGTCATTGAAATCATTAAACTTATAAATAAACAATTAAATATTAAAAAAAATATTGAAGTTTTAATTTGTGATAGTAATTCAAATGGAAATCTAAAAATTTTAAATTTTATAAAAAATTTTAAGTCTTTAGATATAAAATATTTAAATCTGAGAAAAAATCATCAAGCCTTTAAAAGAAATCAAGGCGCAAAATATGCCCAAGGAAATTATTTAATTTTTTTAGACGATGATTGCTTCCCCGAAAGAAATTTTTTGTTTGATTATTATAAAAAACTTAAATTAAGAAAAAAAAAATTTATATATTGTGGAGAAGTTGAATATTTACAAAATTATAAAATCAAAAATTTAATCAAGTTTAGAAATTTTAGATCAAAAAAATTTAAGAAACCTTATGAATTAATTAGTATAAAAAATTTCGTTACAATGAATATGGGTTTTAATAAAAATTTAATAAAAAATTATGAAAAATTTTTTGATAATAGGTTTAGTTATTATGGTTTTGAGGATTTTGAATTAGCATATAGACTTAAAAAAAAAGGAATTTTAATTGAATTAATAAATGCGAAAATTTTACATAAGGATTTTAGAAGTTTTAAAGTTTGGTTATTAAAGTTTTATTATTTAGGAAAGTTTGGAATTACTGATATACGTAGAATAAATATAGATGCAGCTAAAAAATCAGTGTTTAATCAAATTTATGAAAACAGATTTTTACAAATATTATTAAGACTTCCTTTCATTACAAGTATTTTATTATTAATAGAAAAATTAACAGTTTTATTGGAAAAAAATTTAAACCTTTATATTCCTATTTTCTACAAAATTGGCATGTTTCTCTCTTTTGTTAGAGGTATGCATAATAAAAATAATATAAAAAAAGATTTTAATTCTTATAATAATAGTCTTAAAAAATGGTATGAATAATATTTATAAAAATTATTTTACAAACAAAAAAGTTTTAATATTTGGTGGCACAGGTTCTTTTGGTAATGCATTTTTAAGAAGAGCTGTAAATTTAGATTTTAAAGAAATAAAAATATTTAGTAGAGACGAAAAAAAACAACATGATTTAAGATTACAACATAGTAATAAAAAGATTAAATTTTTAATTGGTGACATACGAGACAAAGAATCTGTAAATGAGGCTTGTAAAAATGTTGACTTTGTTTTTCACGCAGCTGCATTAAAGCAAGTACCATCTTGTGAATTTTATCCCTTAGAAGCTGTTAAAACAAATATAATTGGTACTAATAATATCTTAGAAGGATGTTTTGATAATAATGTAAAAAAAATTGTTTGCTTAAGCACTGATAAAGCCGTTTACCCAATTAATGCTATGGGAATGTCAAAAGCATTAATGGAAAAAATAGCAATTTCAAAATCTAAAAATTTAAAAAAAAATCAAACTCAAGTTACGGTAACTAGGTATGGTAATGTTCTTTTTTCTAGAGGTTCAATATTACCTTTGCTTATTGATAAAATTAACAAAAATGAAGCTTTTACAATCACTGATTTTAATATGACACGATTTTTAATGACACTTGATAGCGCAATAGATTTAGTTTTGTTTGCTCTTAAGTTTGGAAAAAACGGTCAAATAATAATACCTGAAACATATGCCACAACAATAAAAACATTAAGTGATGCAGTTCTGAGAATATTTAAAAAGAATAACTATCCAATTAAGATAATTGGAACAAGACATGGCGAAAAAAAACACGAGACACTTATGAGTAGAGAGGAAAGTTTTTTTTCAAGAAAAAATAAAAATTTTTTTATTATAGACTCTGATACACGTGAACTTAATTATGATTTATATTTTCAGAAAGGCAAAAAACTTAAACAATCTCATAATGATTATACATCTGAAAATACTAAGCAATTAAATGTTAAAGAAACAATAAAAATTATAAAACCATTAATCGAAAAAAATTATATAGATTAAATGAAGCTTAAAGTATTGACCTTACTGGGCACAAGACCTGAAATAATTAGGCTTTCAAGAATAATTGCCAATGCTGATAAAGTATTTAACCATGTTTTGGTAAATAGTATGCAAAATTTCGACGTAAATTTAAATAAAGTTTTTTTTGATAATTTAAAAATTAGGAAACCAAATTATAATCTTAAATGTAAAAATAAAAATTCAATTAATTTTATATCCGATGTAATTAAAGAGTTTGAAAAAATTTTGTCATTTGAAAAACCAGATTGTGTTCTAATTTTAGGTGATACGAATACTGGTCTTGCAGTTTTAGCAGCAAAAAAAAGAAAAATTCCAATTTTTCATCTTGAAGCAGGAAATAGATGTAATGACATGAGAGTTCCAGAGGAAATTAACAGAAAAATAATAGATCACACTTCAGATATTAATCTTACCTATAGTGAAATTGCAAAAAAAAATTTAATTATGGAAAAATTTCCCTCTGATAGAGTAATAAAAGTAGGAAGTCCTTTATATGAAGTATTAGAGTATTATAATTCTGATATAGAAAAGTCCAAAATTCTTGAAAAGTTAAAAGTTAAACAAAATGAGTATTTTTTAATAAGTAGTCATAGAGATGAAAATTTAGAAAATGATAAAAACTTTTTTACTCTTAAAGATACTATAATAAATTTAATAAAAAAATATAAGATGCCAATAATAATTTCAACTCATCCTAGGTTAAAGAAAAAATTATTTAAGCTAAAAATAAATAAAAAAAATTTAGTTAGGTTTAACCCTCCATTTGATTATTTTGATTACATAAAACTTCAAAAAAATTCAAAACTTACAATTTCAGATAGTGGAAGCATTATTGAAGAGTCAAATATTTTAAATTTTCCTGCAATAAATTTTAGAGAAACAACAGAGAGACACGAAGGTTTAGAAAAAGGTTCATGTGTAATATCTGGAATGGATATAAAATCTATTAGTCAAGCAATCAATTTAATTTTGAAAATAAAAAAAAAATATAGAAAAAATTTGCACCCTGACTACAAAGCTAAAGATTTATCATTTAATGTTATAAAGATTATTCAAAGTTATACTAACTATGTAAATAAAAGGGTTTGGCTGAAATAATCAAATAGTTTTGTAAGTTCATATGAAAGTTTTAATTGTTTCTCAATATTTTTGGCCAGAATATTTTAGAGTAAATGATTTAGTTTATGAGTTAAAAAAAAAAGATGTTGAAATTGAGATATTAACTTCTTATCCAAATTATCCAGGCGGTAAAGTTTTTGAAGAATTTAAAAAAAATCCAAAGAAATATTCAAATTTTCAAGGCTGTAAAATTTATAGAGTACCTCAAATAACAAGAGGAAAAGGAACGTTAACTAAATTAACTTTAAACTATCTATCTTTTGTATTTTCATCATTATTATATTCATTATTTTTTTTACGAAAAAAAAATTATGATTATGTTTTTACTTTTGCAACATCTCCAATTATTGTTGCTATCACAAGCATAGTTATTTCAAGATTAAATAATTCAAAACATATACTTTGGGTCTTGGACTTGTGGCCAAATGTTCTTGATGATTTAAATATTTTTAAAAAAGACAGTTTAATTTATAAGTTATGTGAAAGACTTGTAAAATATATTTATAAAAATACCAACTTAATACTTTGTCAATCACTAACCTACAAAAAAAAAATTAATGAACTCAATCAAAGTTTCAAGAAAAAAACTTTTTATTTTCCTTCTTGGCCAGAGGAAATTAAAAATAGTGATACCAAAATAACAAATAGAGATAGTAAAATATTTTCAAAGGATAAATATAATATATTATTTACAGGTAATATAGGTGATGCACAAAATTTTGGACTAGTTTTAGAATTAGTAAAATCGTCAAGACATGAAATAAATTGGATTATTGCTGGAAAGGGTAGAAGATTCGACTTACTTGAGCGTGTAAAATATAAAGAAAATCTTGAAAATTTTAAACTTTTAGGATTATTAAAATTTGATGAGTTGCAACAATATGTTGAACATGCAGATGCTTTGTTAATCACTTTAAAACCAGGAGATGCTTTTGATGCCACCATACCTGGTAAGTTTCAAACATATTTGTCATATAAAAAAAGAATTATAGGTCTTATAGGTGGAGAGGTATTTGATATTATAAATAAATATGAGATTGGATATGCTACAAAATTAAAAGATATTGAGCAAATTAAATTAAAATTAATAAATTATTTGTCTGAGAAGTACGACAAAAATAAGTTTGAAAAAAATATAAATATTTTAACTAAAATTTATTCTAAAAAAAGAAATATAAACCGATTATTTAATATATTTAAATTATCTGATATTAAAGTAACTATAAAATATCTTACAGATACAAATGAAATACCATTTAATGAAAACTTTATTCTGTCAGCATTTAATTTGGCGTTTTGTGGTGCATTTCAAAAAAATGATATTATTTTAAATAATAATTTTTATGTTTGGCCAGATGGATATTATTTTAATAAAATTTCAAATTTAAATGTTGAAAAACTTCCAGGTAGAAAGCTCTTATCAAATATAAACATTCCGGAATTTATAAATGAAATTGTTGTTTTAGGAAACCTATCTGTTAATGGAAAACAATATTTGGAAAAAAATTTTAAAAAAAAAGTAATTCATGTAAATTTACCTTATGGAGATTTAAAAGATTTTAAAAAATTTATTCCTAAATTTGGGGATAACCAATTATGTATCCTTACGATACCAACACCAAAACAAGAAATCCTCGCAGAATATATAAGGTCTACTCAAAAAAATTTTAAAGTATTATGTTTAGGTGCAGCCATTAACATGGCTTCTGGAGATGAAAAACCTTTACCAGAATTTTTAGAAAAAATCTTTATTGCTGAAACAATTTGGAGATTACAATTTGAAACTTATAGAAGAATAAATCGATTATTTTCAAGTTTTTCTAGTTATTTAAAAGGACAAAGAAACAGAATCTATGAAAAACTAGAATTTAAAAAAATAAATGAAAAATAGTATTATTTATGTTTGGTCAAGTGATTTTGAGGAATTTACTGGTGAAGGAATTCTTGCGAGAAATTACTTAAGTAAAGTATTAAGTGATTACAAGGGAAAGATTAGGATAAAATCAAATAATTCTGAATATATAATTTTTAAAAAAAAAGTAAAAAAAATTAGAAGCTCTAAATATAAAAATAACTTTATTAATAAATATATTAAATTATTTTTAGGTATCTTATATATACAAAGATACAATGCTAAGGGTTACAAAACAATATATATTAATTACTTACCTCTATGGAATTTTCTAATTTTTTGGTTTCTTCCAAAGAATACTTTTTTAGGACCAATTACTGGAGGAAAGTATGTTGTTAAAAAACTTTCTTTTGATTCATTAGTAAGAAAGTATTTATTTCCAATTTTATTTAAGTTCAGTTCATCAATTTTAGAAAAAAAAAATATAAATTTATATTTCTCAACCAAAATGTTGAAAAAATTTTTAACTAATAAAATTATTAAAAAATCTATTTTCGAAGTTTGTTTGATTTGTTTTGAGCCAAGAAAAAGAAAAAAAAAGAATATTGATTTTTTGTTTTATTACAGAATTCATTCAAATAAATCCAATTATTTTTTATTTCATTTAATAAATAAATTAGCTGAAGATAATAAAAAAATTTATGTAGTTGGTGATCATTTTCCTAATGATAAGGTTAAAAATCTAGGAAATATTAAAAGAGAATTAGTTTTAAGGTACTTATCTAGAACAAAATTTTCATTAAATAGTGGAGAGAATTTTTACTCTTTGTTTGCACTTGATTGTATGTCTAATCATGTAACTTTATTTGTTGATAAAAGGAGTTATATAAAAAATAACTATTTCTTGAATAAAAATATACATGTACTTAACTTTAATAAATTTATCCAAAGTTATAAAATAGTTATTCAAAAAACAAACCAACAAAAAATTTTCTTTAACAATTTTACTTTAATAAATAAAAAAAAAATAAATCTAGTAAAATATTTAAAAACTAAAATAAATTTTAAATAATTTTTTTAATATAAAATGATGATGGTTTAGAATATTTATCTAGATAAGGACAAATTTTTTTTAATTTTGAATAATATTTTTTTTTCAAAAAAAACAATGGAGCTATAATTTTATATTTTTTTTTATCCATAAGAATGGTTTCTAACAAATGTTGTTCATTCCAAAATAGGTTGTGATCAATCACCCAATCACTTGGATACGAATATGGTATAAAAATATCATGAATACATATATTTACACCTTTATTAATTTTTGGAATAATATCTTGATAAATTTTTAGAACATCACCAAAAGGTTTAATTATATGTGTTGAGTCAATTATCAACAAATCATTTTTTTTTAACTTTTTGAAATAAGAAATATTACAACTTTCAACTTTTTTCTTAATTCTCTTTATCTTTAAATTTGCAATTATATCTATTTTTCCAGGATCTATACATGTCATGTTACAGTTATATTTTTCACTTTTATTTTTTATAATTGCTTCATAGGAAATTAAAGTTGAGTAGCCAGATCCAATTTCAATAATTTTTTTTGGCTTGGTATATCTTATAAATTGATAAAGAAAATCAGCATCACCTTTAGAAAAGAAAGGATTATCAATTTTGAAATAAGATTTATTATTTTTTTTATTTAATCTTAATTTTAATAATTCCCCAGCATATTTAAATTTTTGTAAAAGATTTTTGTTAATTTTTTTTTCATTAAATATATGTATATTTTTTATTGGTTTTTCAATTCTAGACCTTAAGTGTTCATTATTAAATTGAGGCTCATAATAATGATTTCTAATAGGAAAAATTCCAATTATTTTCATTAATTTTGTAGAATATTTTAAATTTTTTACACCCATCAACTTATATATTTTTAAAAAAAAAGCTGATAAACCAAATATAACAATTCCAAATATATCAAATATAAGTCTATTTTTAGTAATTATTTTTTTTAGCGTTTGTTTCATTAAGACACATTATACTATAGGTTATTAGAAACAATATTAAGTCAAAGTTATAAACTGAAAATGAATTTTCTATTAATGATCTTAAAAGTATAACTAAATTTATAATAACAGAACATTTTAAAATTATTTTTGAATTTTTGTGAAATATTTTATCAACAAAAACAACTCTTAAACATTTTATAAACGATAAAAAAGCTACAGATGTAAATAATAAAAAACCAATAATTCCACCACTAATCAAACTATAAATATAAGCATTTGAAACAGGTTCATTTGTTAAATATCTGTCTGCTTGAAAACCGTATCCGATTATTGGTTTTTGTTTAATTAACAAAATATTATTTTTCCAGTCCTCTGTTCTTCCTGACGTGCTAAAATCTTCTAATATTCTTGATTTAAATTCTTGCTGTTTTTCAACTTTTCTTCCTAAGTGCCAAACTTCATCGGCATCTAGTCTGAAATATTTCATTAAATTTCTTTTTTCTCTAACTTTTTTTTCATCTTTACTAATCCCTTCTATATTTTTATTGCTATATAAACTATTTTGAACAAACGAGTTATTCTTTAAATTAATTAATGAAAAGTTAATTAAATATGCAATTACAATTAAAGAAATAAAATAAGTTAATTTTTTAATTAGAGAGTATTGTTTATCAAATATTATTAAAAATAAACTCACAATTAAAAAACTATATGTTGAAAATCTTGTATCACCTAGTAACAACATACTAATTAAAAATGATAAAACTATAAATGAGGAAGTTTTATATTTTCCATAAAGTAAAAGTACTGTCATGGTAATCGCTAAAATTAATACTAATCTTGAAATTCCAGTTATTCTGGGCACACCTTGACCTAAAAATTGCGAACTTGGACTAACAAAATATCCATAATAAAAATTTACCGCACTAGTTTTGAAAAATTCTGAATACATGTTTTTACCTAAAACAATAATGACTAATAAAATAAAAATTATTAAAAACTTAAATAAATTTTCATGGATATTTAATTTTTCAGTAGTAGATTTTTTTAAATAAAATACAAAATAAAAAAAAGTTATAATTAAGAACTGATTAAAGATAAAATAGAATTGGTCATATTCTTTACTTATATCTCTTATTAAAAAGAATGAGAGTATCTGAATAAATATGAAAGAATAAAATAAAATTATTAGATTATTAAATTTTAGTTTAATTTCTTTAAAATAAAAAATAATAAAAAATAAAATGACAATTAAAACAGATATTGATCTAACAAAGTTTAATAACGATTTTTCGTAATAAATAAAACCAATAAAATCATTTAAATGAGAATTTGCATTTATTAATATTCCAATCCACATCAATGTTATGATGGGTGCTATAAATTTATTTAATATTTTCATTTGTAAATTGTATATTTTATAATATTAACTACTTATTAAATACAGCAATTAGTAAGATATGTTTAATGGGTAATTTAAAAAAAAATTTAGTAAATTTTAATTCTATTTTAATTTTATTATTTCCTGTAGCATTAGTTTCTGGACCTTTAATTCCAGAAATTTTTTTATTTATAGTAGTTATTTCTTTCATTTATTTAGTACAAAATGAAAAAAAGTTTGAATATTTTAATAATAATTTTTTCAAAGTCTTTTTAATATTTTTTTTAATAATAAACATTTCCTCTTTTATCAACTTTTATTCTATATCTTTTAAAAATAGTATTTTTTATTTCAGATTCGGACTTTTTTCCTTAGCGGTTTTCTTTTTTCTAAAAGAGAAACCAAAGCTCCAATATCAAATGTTTTTAGTATTAACTATTTTAACTCTAATATTATTAGCAGACTCAACAATTCAATTTTTTTTTGACACGAATATTATTGGGTTTGAAAAACATTTTACTGGAAGAGTAAGTAGTTTTTTTGGAGATGAATTAGTTTTAGGAAGTTTCATTTCGAAATTTTTTTTGTTTTATTTAGCTTTGTATTTCACAACAAAACATAGTGAAAACAAAATTTATATTTTCTTTATTATATTAGCTTTCTTTATTATCATTTTTTTTTCAGCCTCTAGAACTGCTCTTGCAAGTTTTATTTTATCTATAGTGCTTTTTTTAATATTATCAAAAGATTACAAATTAATTTTAAAATTAATTATTGTATTTACAATTTCTATATTTGTCCTAAATCATTTCAATAATAATAATTTAAAGAGAATTTTTGAACATACAAAATATCAAATGTTCAATGAATATAGTTCTTTTAATTTTTTGAGTCAAAGACATATGCTCCATTTAAAAACTGCATACAAGATTTTTCAAAATCATATGATTATTGGAGGTGGACCTAAGTCATTTAGAATTTTGTGTAGTAAAGATGATTTTATTCCCAAAAAATATATATTTGACACCAATACGGTTACATCAAAATCAAAAGGTGAAATAGATATTAAGGTTATTGCTTATGCAAAAACTCCTGAGGGTAAAGATGTAAACCGACATATTAACACAAAAGAATTTTTTAAAATATTTAACAAATACAGACATCAACTTAAAGATTTAGATTTTGATAGTTCATCTCCACACCATATAATAGAAGAATTCTATGATAGACCATTTTCACATATCAAAACAGTTGCAACACTAAATTATGATGATGGTACTAAAAAAGAAATAAATTTTTTTACGTCTTTATATTATATTTATATTGACAAAAAATTTTTTAATCAAAATCAAAAAATTATATCTTTTAAACCTTTATTTGATAATGGTTGCAACACACATCCTCACAATTTTTTTATGCAAATATTATCTGAAGTTGGAATTCTTGGTTTATTGATTTATATTTTTATTGGTTTTTACTTGTTGATTGGATTTATAAACTTCTTATTTAATATCAAAATATTTAAAAATTTGTATAAATATGAAATTGATCTAAAAATAAGTCTTTTATTTGCCTCATTTTTAGTGATATTTTTTCCTTTCTTCCCATCAGGAAATTTTTTTAATAATTGGATATCAATGATTATATATTTTCCAGTCGGTTTTTTATTGAACTTTATAGATAAAAATAAAACTGTTAAAAATCTACATCACAATGTAAAGAATAATTAGTTTATAAAGTATAAACTAATTTTTATGATAAATTTATATTTTTTATTTTTGTTGGTATTTTTTAATATATTTCTTCTATTTAATTTTAAATATTATTCAAAATTTTTTAAAATTGAAGATGAACCAGATAGCACAAGAAAAATTCATAAAAAAAATATCAAAGTACTTGGTGGAACAATAATACTCGCAAATTTAATTTTGTATGCTTTGTTTTTTTTAATATTTGATAGACCTTATTTAGAAAAATTTTATGGAACTCTACAAAATTTTTTTATTTTTTTATTATCAGTATTTTCAATGTATTTAATTGGTTTAATAGATGATAAGAAAAATCTACCAGCACTTAATAAACTAATCTTTACAATAATTATTATTTCAATTTCACTATTTTTCGATAGAAATCTAGTTAGAGAAATTAATCTATCATTTTATGAAAATACAATTTTTCTAGGCCAATTTTCTTTTTTATTTACATTGTTTTGTTACATAATTTTTATCAATGCTTTCAATATGTTAGATGGGATTAATCTTCAAGTAGGATTATATACATCATTTTTATTTTTAGTTATGCTAAGTCTGGGTTTAGACAAGACTATTTCTATTGTTATTTTATTTGGAATTGCAGTTTATATAAATTTTAATAGATTAAATAAAATATTTTTAGGTGATAATGGATGTTTGTTATTATCATATATTATTTCATACTTTTTGATTGATTTATTTAATAACAATAAAATAATCTATTCGGATACAATTTTAATTCTTCTATTGATACCTGGTTTAGAGGTTTTGAGATTAAGTTTTGAAAGAATTAAAAATAATAAAAGTATTTTGAGTGCTGATAGAAGACACATTCATCACATAGTAAATTTTGATAATAAAGATCTTATAGGAGTTTTGTTTATACAGTCGTTGATAATAATACCTTATATAATATCTATTTTTTTTGAAAATTTTTTACCAATTATACTTGCAACAGTATTAGCATATTTCTTTATTATTTATTATTTTAAAAAAAAATGAATTATACATTCAGAAATTTACAAAGATTTTTAAGGGCAAAGCTTTCTATATTTTTTAATAAGAATGAAAACTTTAATCCCCAAATAAATCAAATAATTGACGAAGTTTATGAGATATCCAATGATAATTTAAGATATAAAAAAAAAATAGAAACAAAACTCACAAGATATTTAGCAAACAAGTTTTTGAATTAATAAGAAAAAAAAATTTCTTAAATTTTCTTCAGTTTTCATTTATTCAGCAAATGTTTTTTATCCATAATCGTTTATATTTAATGTCTTATTTAAATGAACTTAAAAAATCCTCAATGTGGAAATTATGGAAGAAATTAATTCTAGAAAACACTATTGGAAATCCTGTTAGATATTTTCTTTATCCAAAAAGTAGTGGTAATAAAATATTTCAAGCATATCATTTAAAAAAATATCAAGAATTTTGTCAAATAAGCTTAAAAAATTTTAACTATGTTGTTGAGTTTGGTGGTGGTTATGGAAATATGGCTTTAAACTTTAAAAAAATAAACCCAAAAGTAAAGTTTATTATTTTTGATACTCACGAAGTTAATTTATTACAGTATTATTATCTCAAAAGAAATGGTTTTGATATAAACTTCAATAATTATAAAAAAATTAATGGAATTAATTTAATTAATAAAATTAATATTTTAAAATCTAAAATAAAACAAATAAAGAATCAAAAAAAATTATTAATTGCTAATTGGTCAATATCAGAAACACCTATTAATTTTAGAAAAAAAATGGTTTTTTTATTTAACGATTTTGACTATCAATTAATTTCATATCAAAATAAATTTGAAAATATAGACAATGAGAAATACTTTACTAATATGAAAAAGTTTAATTTTAGGAAAAAAAGGCTTACAAAAATTATATCAATTACAAAAATGAAAAATCATAAATATTTTTTTTGTAAAAAATGATTATTTAAATTTTTCTGTAATATCATTTCCAAATTTAATAAAATTATGTTTAGAATTTACAAGGTCAAAATTATAATTGATTTTTTTTTCGTTATTAATAATTTTGTTTAAAACATTGAACAATTTTTTTTTATCAGTTAAATCTAATGAGTGGCCAATCTTATATTTTTTTGAATACCAACCGATAGATCCATGATTTGAGCAAATTACTGGTCTATAATTTACACTTGCTAAAAAATAAACTCCACTTGAACCGTAAAAATCTTTTGTGTATCCAGTCCATACTAAATCACATGCTTTAAAAGCAATTTTTTCGTCTAAATCATTAGAAAACTTGTCAATATTTATAATTTTAGATGCCAATATTTTATTAGTATTAAGTGAATTTTTAATAAATGTATTTGTTTTCTCATCTCTCTTACCAACGATCAATATTTTAATCTTTTTCTTACTTTCCACATTATTAATTACATTAAATAATTCAGAAATTGATTTATTTTTCCTAATATAACCATACACTAATATTACATAATCTTTTTCATCAATATTAAAAATTTTTCTACATTTATTTTTTGTATAGTTTAATTTTTTTATTTCATTTGAAGATCCTAAGTCATTAATAAAAATAACTTTATCTGAGTTAGATACTTTAAATTTAATTAAAAATCTATTGCATAAAGGATCTACTATAAAAATGTTTGATAAATATTTTATTTTTAAAATTTTTTTAAAAAGAAATAAATAAAATTTTTTTTTAATTAAATATTTAAAATAATTTGAATAATTTACATAAAATTTTGGATTTAAATATAAACCAGAAAATTTTGTTTTTCCAAAGGGAGAACCAAAAACAGACAAAGGTTTATCCAAAAAATCTAGAGTATTAATATAAATAAAATTAATTTTGTGTTTAATTTTAATTTCATTAAACTTTTTCTTAATCATTTGATAATTCTGAAATTGAAATTTAATCAATGAAATATAATTTACAATATTAGGATATTTTATATTATTAATATAAATTAATTTCGTATTTTTTTTAAAAAAATTATAATATTCATTTTTTTTAATTTCCTTTGTTGTGAGAAAAATTATTTTTTTCTTTTTTTTTTTCAGTCTGGTTACTATTGATCTTAAATAACTTGATATATGGTGACCTTTAGATTCTAACTCAATTAATAAAACTGACATTTAAATATTTTTTATTTCTAGGTATAAACAGCTTATAATACCAAATATATTTCCAAAAAATCTAAAGATAATTTTTATATTAAAGCTAAGTAAATTTGTCATCAGAAATATTGATCTGATAATACTTGTAAAATAAAATTTATATTTACTTAATTTATAATTATCTACAAATTTAAATCTATTGATTATTTCAATATAACCAAATTTGAAATCATTTCTTGGCACTATATTGTTGTTAAACACTTCCGCTTTTGCAATTACGATATGTTTAAATTTTTTTTTTGTAAATCTATATGAAAAATATAAGTCTTCTAAATAATTAAAACCTTTATTTAAATCTTTTAACAATCTTCCTTTGATAATTTTGGTTTTATAAATAGTTGCCCCTGTATATATCCATTCCACAAATGTATCTCTTTTTAAATTACTTATTTTTGTATGCCATCCGCTTTTCATAACTTTTCCAGGAATATTATCATATAAACCAAATAATTTAAGAAATTTACTTGTTTTAATTTTTTCAAATTTAAAATTTTTGGAATTAGTTTTTAAATTAAATGCAAATGAACAAATATCTTTTTGATTTTTATATTTAATAATTGCATCATTCATCTCTTTGAAGGATTTTGTATTTAATCGAATATCATCATCTAAAAATAATACATATTTTGAGTTTTTTTTTCTTTTTCTTAAACCAATGTTTCTCTGATGTGTTGTAGAAGGAAATGTGCTTATAAATTTAATCTTTTTTTTTTTTAAAAATTTAATAATATTATCTCTATTTTTTTGATTAGAACTATCTATAACCATTATTTCATTGAATTTAATTTTTAAATTAATAATTTTTTTTAATAATTTAATTAATTTTGCACTTCTATCTTTTGTTGGGATTATTAATGTGGTTTTTTTAGTAAACATTATTTATAAATACCTATATAACTGTTGTAATATAATTATAAATTTAATAATAATCTCCAGTGAAAAAAAAATTTCTTGTAGCAGGTGCAGGTGGTTTTATAGGTGGTCATTTAGTAAAATCTTTATTAAATGATGGATATGAAGTTGTATGTGCTGATATAAAACCATTTGAATATTGGTTTCAAATTTTTGATGAGTGTAAAAATTATTCCTTTGATCTTAAAGAATATGAAAATTGTTTAAAAGCTTCTAGGGGAGTTGATTATATATATAATATGGCCTGTAACATGGGTGGGATGGGTTTTATCGAAAATAATAAAGCTGAATGCATGTTATCAGTTTTGATAAACACAAACATGCTTAGAGCTTCAATAAAAAACAATGTATCAAAATATTTTTTTTCATCTAGCGCATGTGTATACAATGGGTCAAAGCAACAAAATACTTTTATTGAGGGACTAAAAGAGTCCGACGCATATCCCGCTGAACCTGAAGATGGATATGGTTGGGAAAAATTATTTAGTGAAAGAATGTGTAGACATTTTACTGAAGATTTTAATTTAGAAACAAGAGTTGCACGATATCATAATGTTTATGGACCTTTAGGAACATATGATGGTGGAAGAGAAAAAGCTCCGGCAGCATTATGTAGAAAAATAATAGATGCTAAAATAAACTCCAAAAATGAAATTGAAGTATGGGGAGATGGAGAACAAACTAGAAGCTTCATGTATATAGACGATTGCTTACTTGGAACAAAAAAACTTTTTTTAAGCAATAACTCTGAAGTTTTTAATATTGGTAGTGAGGAACAAGTTTCAATTAACCAAATGATTGGAATTATAGAGGAAATTGCTGGAATAAATTTAAAAAAAAAATATTTACTTGATAAGCCTTTAGGGGTTAGAGGTAGATCTAGCGATAATACTTTAGCAAGAGAAAAAATAAATTGGGATACTGAAATAAGTCTTAAAAATGGTTTGGAAAAAACTTACAGATGGATATATGACCAAATGACTAGTGGAATCAATAATAATAGATTTACAAATAAATATTAAAAAATATTTGAATTAATTAAAAATCTATTATATATCACGCATGCCTGGTGATTATTGCAAAAGTGTAATACCCGATCCCATTCCGAACTCGGAAGTCAAGCCTTTTAGCGCCGATGGTACTTTGTCTTAAG
>MDTD01100588.1_pt1 | contig 48369 bp, 37 predicted proteins | sample 811221 | NCBI WGS metagenome assembly MDTD01 (sample SAMN05326646, study PRJNA326480) | marine metagenome | isolation source: seawater | place: Pacific Ocean: South West | collected 2011 | reverse complement strand
TATGGCTACCGGGATAACGACTACTTCTTCCTGAAGATAAAAGCAGCGTTTCCCGGTAAAGCGCGATGAACCATAAAAAAGGCGGGCCCGGAAGGCCCGCCAAAGCAGCTCTCAGGATCGAGAGGGGTTAGGTTGCGCGTGGCGTTCGTCAGTGATGCGTGGCCTGCCCTCTGGAAAACATCTCCCGGGCGTGGGCCAGGGTCTGTTCCGTCACATCCACGCCCCCCAGCATGCGCGCCACCTCGGAAATCCTCCCCTGATCATCCAACGCCTCGATTCTGGAGTAGGTGGTGTCCTGTTCCGTGAACTTGCTGACAAACAGGTGCTGATGGCTTTGGGCTGCCACCTGGGGCAAGTGAGTTACGCAGATCACTTGGCCATGGCTGCCCAGAGTCCGGAGCAGGCGCCCCACCACTTCGGCGGTGCCGCCGCCAATGCCGACGTCCACTTCGTCGAACACCAGGGTCGGTGTGGTGGAGGTCTGGGCGACCACCACCTGGATGGCGAGGCTGATACGTGACAGTTCGCCCCCGGACGCGACCTTGGCCAGGGCACGGGCCGGCTGGCCCGGGTTGGCGCTGACCAGGAATTCGATGTCTTCCCAGCCGTGCGGCGCGGGCTCGTCGTCGTGCCGGGCCAGGTGGGTTACGAACTGCACCAAGGGCATGCCCAGTCGGGCCAGCTCCTCGCCGATTCGCTGGTCAAGGTCCGCGGCGGCCTGCTGCCGGGCCTCCGAGAGGCGGTTGGCGAGCGTCTCGAATGCCTGTCGGTGTCGGTCGAGTTCGGCTTCCAGCTGTTCCAGGCTGCCTTCCCCCGCGTCCAGCTCCGCCAGTTCCTCGGCCAGCTGCCGGTGCAGGGCGGGCAGTGCCTCCGGCGCCACCCGGTGCTTCCGGGCCAGCTGATAGATGGCGCTCAGGCGTTCTTCCACGTCCGCCAGGCGGGCGGGGTCGGCGTCATAGTCATCGACGAAGCGGCGCAGGTTGTCGCCGGCCTCGGCAATCTGGATCCGGGCTTCGGTCAGCATCTGCAGGGTGTCGGCCAACGCGGGGATTTCCACCGGCAGCTGCTCCAGCTGTTGCAGGGCCTGCCGCACCAGGTCCGCGGCACTGGTTTCTTCGCCCACGCACAGCTCCGCCGCCAGGTGGCTGCGGTGCCGCACCGTATCCGCCTGGCTCAGGCGGGCCTGTTCCTGTTCCAGCTGGCCCAGCTCATCGTCGGCCAGCGCCAGTCTATCCAGTTCCTCTACCTGGTAGCGAAGCAGCTGCAGGCGTGCTTCCGCTTCGTCCGCGTGCTGGCGTCGCTGCTCAAGCCGTTGCCGGGCTTGCTGCCAGGATTTCCAGGCGGCGTGAACCTCGCCCGCCAGAGCTTGGGCGCCGGCAAACTCGTCCAGCAGTTTCCGGTGGGTGTCCTTGCGCAGCAGCGACTGGTGCTGGTGCTGGCTGTGGATATCCATCAGCAGGCCGCCCAGCGCCCTGAGGTGGGTGAGCGGGCAGGGCTGGCCATTGATGTAGGCCCGGGAGCGCCCGTCGCGGCTGATGACCCGGCGCAGGATGCAGTCGTTGTCGTCATCAAGTTCATGGCGTTCCAGCCATGCCCGCGCTTCTGGTACCCGGGAAATGTCGAAGGTGGCGGTGATGTCTGCACGCTTGGCGCCGTGGCGGACAGCTCCGGCGTCAGCGCGATCGCCCAGGGCCAGGCCCAGGGCGTCCAGCACGATGGATTTGCCGGCGCCGGTCTCCCCGGTCAGTGCCGTCATGCCCTGGCGGAACTGCAGTTCGATTCTTTCGGCGATGGCGTAGTTGGACACGGTGAGTTGTGTGAGCATGGATGGCCTCCGCTCCCTCGGGGGCCGGCGGCAGGGTGCGCCGTGGCCCGGGTGGATACTGTGTGCTTGTACAGTATCTGGAAATATATACAGTGTTTTTGCGGTTTGCAAACAGAGGAAATTGAAATTCGTCATGAATCGGGCGTGGGGAGGTTGAAACCCGGGCCGGGGGCCCCATATCGGTTCGCAACTACCGTTTTCCGGCGTGCTTCGGCCGGAAGCAAAGTCCACGGCCGTGTTGTCTGGCCGCTTTCGTTTTAGCAGGAGTAGTCATGAGTACTGACGAAAACCGCAATGAGCAGGTAGAGGACGTTCAGGAAACAGCCGAGGCGGCCGCCGGAGAAGGGCCGGAGGTGCAGGCCGAGGCGCAGGGTGAGTCCGAGGTCGAGGCGCTGCAGGCCCAGCTGAAGGAAGCGCAGGATCAGGCGCTGCGGGCCCAGGCGGAGATGCAGAACGTGCGCCGGCGAGCCCAGATCGATGTCGAAAAGGCGCACAAGTTCGCACTGGAGAAGTTCGTCAAGGAGCTGCTGCCGGTGGCGGACAGCCTGGAGAAGGCGGTGGAAAGCACCACTGGCCACCAGGAGGCCGGCGAGCTGGTGGCGTCCATCCGGGAAGGCGTCGAAATGACGCTGGACCTGCTGCTCAAGAGCTTCAGCAAGTTCAATGTCGAGCAGATCAGCCCGGAAGGGGAACCGTTCGATCCTCAGCAGCATGAGGCGATGTCCATGGTGCCGGCGCCGGGCGCGGAGCCCAATACCGTTGTGTCCGTGGTGCAGAAGGGGTACCTGCTGAATGGCCGCGTGGTGCGTCCGGCCATGGTGGTCGTGGCCAAGCCGACAGATGCGCCGAAAGTGGATGAGCAGGCTTGAAAAGCGGAACGGCGCGCCAATATAGCCAGTAAACAGTCAAGAGTCGGGGCAGACTCTCCGGGCAAGCATTCAAGAGATTTGGAGTGATTCAATGAGCAAGATTATCGGTATCGACCTGGGAACCACCAACTCCTGTGTCGCCATCATGGATGGTGACAAGGTCAAAGTGATCGAGAACGCTGAAGGTGACCGCACCACCCCGTCCATCATCGCCTACACCGACGATGGCGAAACTCTGGTGGGTCAGTCCGCCAAGCGTCAGGCGGTGACCAACCCGCAGAACACCCTGTTCGCGATCAAGCGTCTGATCGGCCGCCGCTTCGAGGACGATGTTGTCCAGAAGGACATCAAGATGGTGCCCTACAAGATCGTCAAGGCCGACAACGGCGACGCTTGGGTGGAAGTGAAGGGCAAAAAGATGGCGCCGCCGCAGATTTCCGCGGAAGTGCTGAAGAAAATGAAGAAAACCGCCGAGGACTACCTGGGTGAGAAGGTCACCGAGGCGGTGATCACCGTGCCGGCCTACTTCAACGACAGCCAGCGTCAGGCCACCAAGGACGCGGGCAAGATCGCCGGTCTGGACGTGAAGCGGATCATCAACGAGCCGACGGCGGCCGCCCTCGCCTATGGCCTGGACAAGAAGAGCGGTGACCGTACCGTGGCGGTGTATGACCTGGGAGGCGGTACCTTCGACCTGTCCATCATCGAGATCGCGGACGTGGACGGCGAGCACCAGTTCGAGGTTTTGGCCACCAACGGCGATACCTTCCTCGGTGGTGAGGACTTCGATCTGAAAATCATTGAGTACCTGGCGGACCAGTTCAAGAAGGATACCGGCATTGACCTGCGCGGCGACTCCCTGGCCATGCAACGCCTGAAGGAGGCTGCCGAGAAGGCCAAGATCGAGCTGTCCAGCAGCCAGCAGACCGACGTCAACCTGCCGTACATCACCGCCGATGCGTCCGGTCCGAAGCACCTGAACGTGAAGCTGACCCGCGCCAAACTGGAGTCCCTGGTCGAGGATCTGGTGCAGCGCAGCCTGGAGCCCTGTAAGGTGGCGCTGCAGGATGCCGGCCTGAAAGCCTCCGAAATCGACGAGGTGATCCTGGTTGGCGGCCAGACCCGGATGCCGCTGGTTCAGCAGAAAGTGAAAGAGTTCTTCGGCAAGGAACCGCGCAAGGACGTCAACCCGGATGAGGCCGTGGCCATGGGGGCCGCGATTCAGGCCGCGGTGCTGTCCGGTGATGTCAAGGACGTACTGCTGCTGGACGTGACGCCGCTGACTCTGGGCATTGAAACCATGGGTGGCGTGGCCACGCCGTTGATCGAGAAGAACACCACCATCCCGACCAAGAAGTCGCAGATCTTCTCGACGGCCGAGGACAACCAGACGGCGGTGACCATTCACGTGGTGCAGGGTGAGCGCAAGCAGGCGTCCCAGAACAAGTCCCTGGGCCGGTTCGACCTGACCGACATTCCGCCGGCGCCGCGGGGCGTGCCGCAGATCGAGGTGACCTTCGACATCGACGCCAACGGCATCCTGAACGTGTCCGCGAAGGACAAGGCCACCGGCAAGGAGCAGTCCATCGTGATCAAGGCCTCGTCCGGCCTGAGTGAGGAAGAGATTGAAAAAATGGTCCGCGATGCCGAGGCCAACGCCGAGGAGGACCGCAAGTTCGAGGAGCTGGTGCAGGCCCGTAACCAGGGTGACGCCATGATCCACGCGGTTCGCAAGACCCTGAACGAGGCCGGCGACAAGGTCAGCGACAGTGAGAAAGAGTCCATCGAGGCGGCCATCAAGGACCTTGAAGAGGCTTTGGAAGGCTCTGATAAAGAGGCCATCGAAAGCAAGACCCAGAAGCTGACCGAGGTGTCCGCTGAGCTGGCGCAGAAGATGTACGCGGATCAGGCGGAGCAGGCCCAGGCGGGTGGTCAGGACGGCGCCCAGTCCTCCGCTACCGCCGACGACGCGGTCGATGCCGAGTTCGAAGAGGTCAAGGACGACGACAAGAAGTAACCGGGGCGTACGTCAGTGAGCTGGAAAACGCGGGGCTTTCCCGCGTTTTCCGCGTTAATAATACAGGGTTTGAAGCATGGCCAAGCGCGATTATTACGAAGTCCTCGGCGTATCCCGGGACGCGGACGAGAAGGAGATCAAGCGAGCGTACCGTAAGCTCGCCATGAAGTACCATCCGGACCGCAACCCCGGTGACAAGGAGGCCGAGAACAAGTTCAAGGAAGCCAGCGAAGCCTATGAGGTGCTGGCGGACGCCAACAAGCGGGCCGCTTACGACCAGTTCGGCCACGCCGGTGTCGATGGCCAGACGGGGGGCGGCTTCGGTGGCGGCGGCGCCAGTTTCTCCGATATCTTCGGCGACGTGTTCGGCGACATCTTCGGCGGTGGCCGTGGCCGCAACACCCGGGGCGCGGATCTGCGTTACACCCTGGAGCTGGACCTGGAAGAGGCGGTTCGGGGTAAAACGGTTAAGATCACGATTCCCAGCCACAAGGAATGCGAGGCCTGCAATGGCACCGGTGCCGAGAAGGGCTCCGGTATCGAAACCTGCGGCACCTGCAAGGGTCTGGGGCAGATCCGGATGCAGCAGGGCTTCTTCTCCGTGCAGCAGACCTGTCCCACCTGCCGTGGCACGGGGCAGATCATTCGCAACCCCTGCAAGGTATGCCATGGGCAGGGGCGCGTGCGTGACCAGAAAACGTTGTCGGTCAAGGTGCCGCCCGGCGTCGATACCGGCGACCGGATCCGCCTGTCCGGCGAGGGGGAAATGGGCGTGGACGGCGGTCCGCCGGGGGATCTGTACGTTCAGATTGCCGTGCGCGAACATCCCATCTTTACCCGGGACGGCCGCAACCTGTACTGTGAGGTGCCGATCAGCATCGTGGACGCAGCCCTGGGCGGTGAGCTGGAAGTGCCGACCCTGGATGGCCGCGTGAAACTGAAAATTCCGGCCGAGACCCAGACCGGCAAGCTGTTTCGGCTGCGCGGCAAGGGGGTCAGCCCGGTTCGGGGCGGCCCTCCCGGCGACCTGCTGTGCCGGGTGGTGATCGAGACGCCGGTGAACCTGACCAAACGCCAGAAGGAACTGCTGGAAGAATTCCAGAAAACCCTGGATGGCAGCAACGGCACGCACCATGCGCCCAAGAAAACCTCCTGGTTCGAGGGTGTGAAAAACTTCTTCGATGAGATGAAGTTCTAAGCCGTTGCCGCATCGCACGCGAGGAAAGAGAGACGGTATGAAGGTAGCAATCATGGGCGCCGCCGGGCGCATGGGGCGGGTCCTGATCGAGGCTGTTGAGGCTGCCGAAGGGCTGACGCTGGGCGCGGCGATTGTCGAACCGGGCAGCAGCCTGATCGGAGCCGATGCCGGTGAGCTCACCGGCATCGGCCGGACCGGCGTGGCGCTGGCCGGAAGCCTGGCCGAGGTGAAGGACGACTTCGAGGTACTGATCGACTTCACGTTCCCCGACCTTACCCTGGAGAACGCCGCCTTTTGCCAGGCCAACGGCAAGAAGCTGGTGGTGGGTACCACCGGGCTGTCCGACGCGGAAAAGGCTCAGCTGGCTCTGGCGGCGGAGGCGGTTCCGGTGGTGTTCGCGCCGAACATGAGCGTGGGGGTCAACGTGGTGTTGAATCTGCTGCGCACAGCTGCCGCGACCCTGGGCGACGACTATGACGTCGAAATCATCGAGGCGCACCATCGCCACAAAAAGGACGCACCCTCCGGCACCGCGCTGCGCATGGGCGAGGTGGTGGCCGAGGCCCTGGGGCGGGACCTAAAAACCTGTGCGGTGTATGGTCGCGAAGGCTTTACCGGCGAGCGCAGCCGTCATGAGATCGGCTTCGAAACCATTCGTGCCGGCGACGTGGTGGGCGACCATACGGTGCTGTTCGCCACCGAGGGCGAGCGCATCGAAATCACTCACAAGGCCAGCAGCCGCATGACCTTCGCCAAGGGCGCCGTGCGTGCCGCCCAGTGGCTGGCGGACAAGCCTGCCGGACTGTACGACATGCAGGACGTGCTGGGGCTGAGGTGAAGCTCCGGTCGGGGGCGATTGGTCGTGGACAAAAAATGCCTAATTTTTTACAATGGGGCGATTTGACTGCACCAAGCGTAGCTTTGATAAGCTTTAATCAAGTGTAATGAAAGGCGGGACGGAGTGTTTACTCCCTCTCGCTTTTTTGCGACCTGAATTTGCGCTTGCGTTCCTGTTCGTGACGAACCTATCCGCCACTCGATGAGGATACAAGCCTTGAGCACACCAGCAATCCTTGCCCTCGCAGACGGAAGCCTCTTCCACGGTACCGCCATCGGCGCCGAGGGGGAGACCAGCGGTGAAGTGGTTTTCAACACCGCCATGACCGGTTACCAGGAAATCCTGACCGATCCGTCCTATTCCCGCCAGATCGTAACCCTGACCTATCCCCACATCGGCAACACCGGCGTCAACGCCGAGGACGTAGAGTCCGATCGGATTCATGCAGCGGGCCTGATCATCCGCGACCTGCCGCTGATGGCCAGCAACTGGCGTAGCGAGGGGCGCCTGGACGACTACCTGCGGGACAATGGCATTGTCGGCATTGCAGACATCGATACCCGGCGGCTGACCCGCATTCTGCGGGACAAGGGCTCCCAGAATGGCGCCATCGTTGCTGGTGAGGGCGCCACCGCGGAGCGGGCCCTGGAGCTGGCCAGGGCCTTCCCGGGGCTCAAGGGTATGGATCTGGCCAAGGAAGTGACCTGCGATACCGTGTGGCGCTGGGATCAGACCGAGTGGACCCTGGGCGAGGGTTACGGTCGGCAGGACGCGCCTCGGTTCAAGGTGGTGGCCTGGGACTACGGCGTCAAGCTCAATATCCTGCGGATGCTGGCGGCCCGAGGCTGCGACATTACCGTGGTGCCGGCCCAGACGCCCGCTGCCGAGGTGCTGGCGATGAACCCGGACGGCATTTTCCTTTCCAACGGCCCGGGTGACCCTGAACCGTGTGACTACGCCATCCAGGCCATCCGGGAGGTCCTGGAAACCGACATTCCCGTATTCGGCATCTGTTTGGGGCATCAGCTGCTGGCGCTGGCCAGCGGAGCCCGGACCGTAAAAATGGGGCATGGCCACCACGGCGCCAACCACCCGGTCCAGGACTTGGAAACCGGCACCGTGATGATCACCAGTCAGAACCACGGCTTCGCGGTGGACGAAACCACCCTGCCGGCCAACCTGAAGGCGACCCACAAGTCCCTGTTCGACGGCACGTTACAGGGCATCCGCCGGACCGACAAGCCGGCCTACAGCTTCCAGGGCCATCCGGAAGCCAGCCCGGGGCCCCACGACGTGGCGCCCTTGTTTGACGAGTTTATCCGGTTGATGGAGGCGCGTTCCGCCTGAGGCGGGCGCGCGGGGATACGCTCACGGGCGCCGCGTTTGGCGCAGCCAGAATTCAAAGTTGCTGACAGGTTTATCGAGACATGCCAAAACGTACCGACATTGAAAGCATCCTGATCCTGGGCGCCGGTCCCATCGTGATCGGCCAGGCGTGCGAGTTCGACTATTCCGGGGCCCAGGCCTGCAAGGCGTTGAGGGAAGAGGGCTACCGGGTGATTCTGGTGAACTCCAACCCGGCCACCATCATGACCGACCCGGCGATGGCGGACGCCACCTACATCGAACCCATCACCTGGAAGACGGTCGAGAAAATCATCGAAAAGGAAAAACCGGACGCCCTGCTGCCGACCATGGGGGGGCAGACCGCCCTCAACTGCGCGCTGGACCTGGAGCGTCATGGCGTGCTGGCCAAGCATGGGGTGGAAATGATCGGCGCCAACGCCGACACCATCGACAAGGCCGAGGACCGCGACCGGTTCGACAAGGCCATGAAGAAGATCGGCCTGGAATGCCCGCGCGCGGCCATCGCCCACTCCATGGAGGAGGCCTGGAAAGTGGCCGAGGAGATCGGCTTCCCGTGCATCATCCGGCCGTCCTTCACCATGGGCGGCTCCGGCGGTGGCATTGCCTACAACAAGGATGAGTTTGAGGAGATCTGCCAGCGCGGGCTGGACCTCTCGCCCACCAACGAGCTGCTGATCGACGAATCCTTGATCGGCTGGAAGGAGTACGAGATGGAGGTCGTTCGGGACAAGAACGACAACTGCATCATCGTCTGCTCCATTGAGAACTTCGACCCCATGGGCGTGCACACCGGGGACTCCATTACCGTGGCCCCGGCCCAGACCCTGACCGACAAGGAGTATCAGATCATGCGCAACGCCTCGCTGGCGGTGTTGCGCGAGATCGGAGTTGAGACCGGTGGTTCCAACGTGCAGTTCGGCATCAACCCGAACACCGGGCGCATGGTGGTGATTGAAATGAACCCCCGGGTGTCCCGCTCCTCGGCGTTGGCCTCCAAGGCCACCGGCTTCCCGATTGCCAAGGTGGCGGCCAAGTTGGCGGTGGGCTACACCCTGGACGAGCTGCGCAACGAGATCACCGGAGGGGTCACCCCGGCCTCGTTCGAGCCGTCCATCGACTACGTGGTCACCAAGATTCCCCGCTTCACCTTCGAGAAATTCCCCCAGGCCGACGCCCGCCTGACCACCCAGATGAAGTCCGTGGGTGAGGTGATGGCCATCGGCCGGACTTTCCAGGAGTCGCTGCAAAAAGCTCTGCGTGGCCTGGAGGTGGGCTCCGAGGGCTTTGACGAGAAACTGGAGGACCTGGATTCCGAGAACGCCCGCGAGGCCCTCACCCGGGAACTGAACGTGCCCGGAGCGGACCGCATCTGGTACATCGGTGATGCCTTCCGTGCCGGCCTGACGGTGGACGAAGTGTTCCGTCACACCAACATCGATCCCTGGTTCCTGGTGCAGATTGAGGACATCATTCGGGAAGAACAGGCGCTCAAGCAGGCAGGCAAAGCGGACATCGACCGGGCCACGCTGTTCCGGCTCAAGCGCAAGGGTTTTTCCGACGCCCGCCTGGCGAAGCTGCTGGGCATCTCCGAGGCCAGCCTGCGTAAGCTGCGCCATGAGCTGGGCATTCGTCCGGTGTACAAGCGGGTTGACACCTGCGCCGCCGAGTTTGCCTCCAGCACCGCCTACATGTACTCCACCTACGAGGAAGAGTGCGAGGCTGACCCCAGCGATCGCGAGAAGATCGTGGTCATCGGCGGCGGCCCCAACCGGATCGGCCAGGGCATCGAGTTCGACTACTGCTGCGTGCACGCGGCCCTGGCCATGCGCGAGGATGGCTACGAGACCATCATGATCAACTGCAACCCGGAGACGGTGTCCACCGACTACGACACCTCCGACCGGCTGTACTTTGAGCCGATCACCCTGGAGGATGTGCTGGAAATCATCCACGTCGAGCAGCCCAAAGGGGTGATCGTGCAGTACGGCGGCCAGACGCCCCTGAAGCTGGCGCGCGGCCTGGAAGCGGCGGGTGTGCCCATCATCGGCACCAGCCCGGACGCCATCGACCGGGCCGAGGACCGGGAGCGGTTCCAGCAGATGATCTCCCGTCTGGGCCTGAAGCAGCCGAAGAACGCCACCGTGCGCAGCCACGAGGAAGGTATCCTGGCGGCGCGGGAAATCGGTTACCCGCTGGTGGTGCGCCCATCCTACGTATTGGGCGGCCGGGCCATGGAAATCGTCTATGACGAGACCGAGCTGGTGCGCTACATGCGGAATGCGGTGCTGGTGTCCAACGACAGCCCGGTACTGCTGGACCACTTCCTGAACGCTGCCATCGAGGTGGACATCGACGCCATCTGCGACGGCACCGACGTGGTCATCGGGGGCATCATGCAGCACATCGAGCAGGCCGGCGTGCACTCCGGTGATTCCGCCTGCTCACTGCCGCCGTACACCTTGTCGCAGGACGTGCAGGACCGAATGCGCGAGGCGGTGAAGAAGATGGCCATCGAGCTGGATGTGGTGGGCCTGATGAACGTACAGCTGGCCTATCAGGACGGCGAGATCTACGTAATCGAGGTGAACCCCCGGGCCTCGCGCACGGTGCCGTTCGTCTCCAAGGCCATCGGCGTGTCCCTGGCTCAGGTGGCGGCCCGGGTGATGGCGGGCAAGACCCTGAAAGAGCTGGGCTTCACGGAGGAAATCGTGCCGCGCTACTATGCGGTGAAGGAATCCGTGTTCCCGTTCAACAAATTCCCGGCGGTGGACCCGATCCTGGGGCCGGAAATGAAGTCCACCGGCGAGGTGATGGGCCTGGGCGACAGCTTCGACGAGGCGTTTGCCAAGGCCGCGCTGGCGGTGGGCGAACGCCTGCCGGCCCGGGGCACCGCTTTCATGTCGGTGCGTGACGTAGACAAGCCGGGGGCCGCCAAGGTGGCCCGGGACCTGGTCGAGGCCGGCTTCCGGATCATCGCCACCACCGGTACCGCCAAGGCCCTGGAGGCCGAGGGTATCGAGGTGGAGCGGGTCAACAAGGTCCGTGAGGGGCGCCCGCACATCGTGGATGCGATCAAGAATGGCCAGGTCCAGCTGATCATCAACACCACCGAAGGTCGCAAGGCCATTTCCGACTCGGCGCAAATCCGCCAGTCGGCCCTGCAGACCAAGGTGACCTATACAACGACTCTGGCGGGCGGCGAAGCCTTCTGCCGGGCCATCAAGTTCGGCCCGGAGCGGACGGTGCGCCGGCTGCAGGACCTACACGCAGGAAAGTAAGACTATGGCTGACAGAGTACCCATGACCAAGACGGGCGAGGCCCGTCTGCGCGAGGAATTGAAGAGGCTGAAGTCCGAGGACCGCCCGCGGGTGATCGCGGCCATCGCCGAGGCCCGCGAGCACGGCGACCTCAAGGAGAACGCGGAGTATCATGCCGCCCGCGAACAACAGAGCTTTATCGAAGGCCGGATTCAGGAAATCGAGGGCAAGCTTGCCTCGGCCCAGGTGATCGATGTCACCACCATGGAAAACAACGGCAAGGTGATTTTCGGGGCCACCGTGCACCTGGTGAACATGGAAACCGATGAAGAGGTGACCTACCAGATCGTTGGGGAAGACGAGGCTGACATCAAGGAAGGCAAGCTGTCGATTTCCTCGCCCATCGCCCGGGCCCTGGTGGGCAAGGACGAGGGCGACGTGGTGGCCATCCGTGTACCGTCCGGCACCGTGGAATACGAGATCGCCGAGGTGGAGTACATCTGACGGGTGAGCCCGGGCGGGTGCTCGGGCCACAAAAAAGCCGGCCATGGCAGACCCTGGCCGGCTTTTTCATTGAGTCGCCTCAGTGGGTGTGCCGCAGCAGGTTGGACAGCCTCGGGTTGGGGGTCCTGGCGCGACGCAGCAGCACGGCGATCTTGCCGATGGTCTGGACCAGTTCGGCGCCTGAAATCTGGCACAGGGCTTCGATGATCTCCCGGCGAACCTCCCGGTCCTGACTGGCCACCTTGACCTTGATCAGCTCGTGATCGTTGAGGGCCCGCTCGAGTTCCTCCTGCAGCCCTTCGGACAAGCCTTTGTCCCCCACGATGATCACGGGTTTGAGGTCGTGGGCAATGGCCCGGTAGGCCCGGCGCTGTTCCGGTGAAAGGCTCATGATGTAATCTCTTAATGATTGCAATTAACAAAAGGTCAGCGAAGTGCTCGCTGACGGCATCTATAATCCGTGGATTGTAACAGATCGCTTCGCCCCGGAAATGCCAGTTAACCCGTATCCGGGGGCGGGCGCGGTCGTTGCTAAGTTGGAGGTTGGTTTGGCACGCTCCAAGTCCAGTGACCGCTGGCTGAAGGAACATTTCAGTGACGTCTGGGTCAAAAAGTCCCAGGAAGAAGGCTACCGTTCCCGGGCCAGTTACAAGCTCATCGAGCTGGACAGGAAAGACCGGCTGTTCCGGCCGGGCCAGTTGGTGGTGGACCTGGGCGCCGCACCCGGCGGCTGGTCCCAGGTGGCCATTGAGCGGGTGGGGGACACCGGCACCGTGATCGCCAGCGACATTCTGCCGATGGATCCGATCGCCGGGGTGGAATTCGTGCAGGGTGACTTCACCGAGGATTCGGTGTTCGAGTCGCTGCTGGCGTTGTTGGGGGATCGCCGGGCGGACGTTGTTATTTCGGATATGGCACCCAATATGAGTGGTATGGCCGCAGTGGATATCCCCCGGGCCATGGGGCTGGTGGAGCTGGCCCTGGACATGGCGCAGCGGGTGCTGCGACCGGGCGGCGCTTTCGTCGCCAAGGTGTTCCAGGGCGAGGGGTTTGACGCCCTGCTGGCGGACATGCGCCGTGACTTCCAGACGGTGGTCAGCCGCAAGCCGGATTCGTCCCGGGCCCGTTCCCGGGAGGTGTATCTGGTGGGCAAGGGCTTTCGGGGCTGACAGGGCACGTCGGCCGGCCTGGCACCGGGCGGATGGGCCGTTTCTGGTGGACAGGCGTACAATTGGTGTAAGGTGTCGAAAAAGGATGTCCCCGAAGGGGCGTCCTGCAATTCACAGGTGACGATCCTTGAACGATATGGCAAAAAATCTGGTTCTCTGGCTAGTCATAGCCGCCGTGCTGCTGATGGTGTTTCAGAATTTTTCTCCCACCACCAGCGGTCAGCAAGTCAACTATTCCCAGTTCGTCCAGATGGTGCAACAGGGACAGGTCAGCCGGGTGACCATCGACGGCCTGGAAATCCAGGGGACCCGCAGTGACGGCTCCCAGTTCCAGACCATCCGTCCGCAGGTGGTCGATACCAAGCTGATGGACGACCTGTTGGCCAACAACGTCGAGGTGATCGGCAAGGAGCCGGAGCGTCAGAGCCTCTGGACTCAGCTGCTGGTGGCGGCGTTCCCGATTCTCATCATCGTGGCGCTGTTCGTGTTCTTCATGCGGCAGATGCAGGGCGGTGGTGCCGGCAAGGGCCCCATGTCGTTCGGCAAGAGCAAGGCGCGGCTGATGAGCGAGGACCAGATCAAGACCACCTTCGCCGATGTCGCGGGTGTCGACGAGGCGAAGGAGGACGTCAAGGAGCTGGTGGACTTCCTGCGTGATCCCAGCAAATTCCAGCGCCTGGGTGGCCGCATCCCCAGGGGCGTCTTGATGGTGGGGCCCCCCGGTACCGGTAAGACGTTGCTGGCCAAGGCCATCGCTGGCGAAGCCAAGGTGCCGTTCTTCTCCATCTCCGGTTCCGATTTCGTGGAGATGTTCGTGGGCGTGGGCGCGTCCCGGGTCCGTGATATGTTCGAGCAGGCGAAGAAGCAAAGCCCGTGCATCATCTTTATCGACGAGATCGACGCCGTCGGTCGCCACCGTGGCGCCGGCATGGGCGGCGGTCACGACGAGCGTGAACAGACGCTGAACCAGCTGCTGGTCGAAATGGACGGCTTCGAGGGCAACGAAGGCGTCATCGTGATCGCGGCCACCAACCGACCGGATGTGCTGGACCCGGCATTGCTGCGCCCGGGCCGGTTTGACCGCCAGGTGGTGGTCAACCTGCCGGACATCATCGGCCGGGAGCAGATTCTCAAGGTGCACCTGAAAAAAGTGCCGCTGGCCGATGACGTGGATCCGGCGGTGATTGCCCGTGGTACACCCGGATTCTCCGGCGCCGACCTGGCCAACCTGGTGAACGAGGCGGCCCTGTTCGCCGCCCGTCGCAACCAGCGTCTGGTCACCATGGAGGAACTGGAGCTCGCCAAGGACAAGATCATGATGGGCGCCGAGCGCAAGTCCATGGTGATGAGCGAGAAGGAAAAACGGAACACCGCCTATCACGAGTCCGGCCATGCCATCGTCGGGCGCCTGATGCCAGAGCATGACCCGGTGTACAAGGTCAGCATCATCCCCCGCGGCCGCGCCCTTGGGGTCACCATGTTCCTTCCGGAGGAGGACCGCTACAGTCACTCCAAGCGCTACCTGATCAGCTCGATCTGCAGCCTGTTCGGTGGCCGGATCGCCGAGGAACTGACGCTGGGCGTCGATGGTGTCACCACCGGTGCTTCCAACGACATTGAGCGGGCAACCAGTCTGGCCCGTAACATGGTCACCCGCTGGGGGCTGTCGGAAAAACTCGGCCCGCTGCAGTACGATACCGACAGCGAGGAACCGTTCCTCGGTCGTTCCGCCGGCCAGGTGCATACCGTGTACTCGCCGGAGACTGCCCAGCGCATCGACGAGGAAGTGCGGAACATCATCGATGAGTGCTATGCCAAGGCCAAGCAGATCCTGATCGAGAACCGGGACAAGCTGGACATGATGGCGGAAGCTCTGATGAAGTATGAAACCATCGATCGCTACCAGATCGACGACATTATGGAAGGCCGCGAACCCCGGCCGCCCGCGGGCTGGGGTGACAGTAACCCCACCGGCGGTGTGCGGACGGAGGAACCGGAGGCCGCCAAGGCCAAGGGCTCCGACAGCGGTCGCCAGCCCGGCGTGGGCCGGCCGGCGGGAGAGCACTGAGCCGCCACGCCACAACCATCGGTTGCTTGCGCCGCCCGGATATCGGGCGGCGTTTGTTTTTGGGAAACCAGTGAAAGTCAGCAAGACGGGTTCGTTATGAAAATGAGTTTTGCCGGACGGGTGGTCGACCTGTCCCGCTGTCACGTGATGGGAATACTCAATGTCACCCCCGATTCCTTCTCCGACGGGGGCCGGTTCAACTCGTTCGACGCTGCCATGGCGCGGGCGCGCCAGATGGTGGCGGATGGTGCGACCTTCATCGACGTGGGCGGCGAATCCACCCGCCCGGGCGCGGCCCCGGTGTCCGTTCAGGAAGAGCTGGACCGGGTGTGCCCGGTGGTGGAGGCCATCGCCCGGGAGCTGGACGTGGTGGTGTCCGTGGATACCAGCTCCCCGCAGGTCATGACGGAAACCGCCAAGCTCGGCGCTGGCCTGATCAACGATGTCCGGGCGTTGCAGCGGGAAGGCGCGCCGGAGGCTGCGGCGGTGGCCGGGATCCCGGTGTGCCTAATGCACATCAAGGGGGAGCCGGCGACGATGCAGGAACGTCCGTGCTATCAGAACCTGCGACGCGAGGTCTGTGCTTTCCTCGCCGAGCGGGTGACGGTGGCGGAACAGGCCGGGGTGCGTCCCGAACACATTCTGCTGGATCCGGGGTTTGGTTTTGGCAAGAACCTGGACCACAACCTGGCGCTGCTGGCGGCGCTGGAACAGCTCGATATTCTCGGTTACCCGCTGCTGATTGGCGTGTCCCGCAAGTCCATGCTCGGGCAGCTGACCGGGCGTGAGGTGGGTGAGCGCTTGCCCGCCAGCCTCGCCGCCGCGACAATAGCGGCCATGAAAGGGGCCAGCATTGTGCGGGTGCACGATGTCAGGGAAACGGTGGATGCCGTCAAGGTGGCGACGGCGGTGAAGGAGGCGGGTTGATGGCCAAGCGGAAATACTTTGGAACGGACGGAATCCGCGGGCAGGTGGGAGATTTTCCCATTACGCCTGAGTTCATGCTGAAACTGGGGTGGGCCGCCGGCCAGGCGTTCAAGCGGGACGGTCAGCGCAACAGTGTGCTGATCGGCAAGGACACCCGTCTTTCCGGCTACATGTTCGAGTCGGCGCTGGAGGCCGGCCTGTCCGCGGCCGGTGTCGACGTCAGGCTGTTGGGGCCGATGCCGACGCCGGCCATCGCCTATCTGACGCGCACCTTCCGGGCTTCCGCCGGAATCGTGATCAGCGCCTCCCACAATCCGCACCATGACAATGGCATCAAGTTTTTTTCCGCCGCCGGTACCAAGCTGGACGATGCCCTGGAAGCGGAGATCGAGCGTTGGCTCGACAGCCCGGCGGTCCAGGTGTGCGCGCCTTCCGAGCTGGGCAAGGCCTCGCGGATCGACGATGCGCCCGGGCGCTATGTGGAGTTCTGCAAGAGCACCGTGCCGAACGAGTTTTCCATGGAAGGGCTGCGCATCGTGCTCGATTGCGCCCATGGCGCCACCTACCACGTCGCGCCCAAGGTGTTCCGAGAGCTGGGGGCCCGGGTGTCGGTGATCGGCGGCGAGCCGGATGGCTTGAACATCAACCTGAACGTCGGTTCGACGCACCTGGACGCGCTCAGGCAGGCGGTGCTGGAAAAGAAAGCCGACCTGGGGATCGCCTTTGACGGTGACGGTGACCGTGTCCAGATGGTGGACCGGGACGGCTCCGAAGTGGACGGCGACGAGCTGCTTTACATCATTGCCTCGCAGCGCCAGGCCGAGGGCCGTCTCCGGGGAGGCGTGGTCGGCACCCTGATGACCAACCTGGGGGTGGAGCTGGCCCTGCGTGAACGGGGGATTGAGTTCGAGCGCGCCCAGGTGGGCGATCGCTACGTCATGGAGCGCCTGCTGGCCAACAACTGGCTGTTGGGCGGTGAGGGCTCCGGGCACCTGGTGATCCGGGACTGCACCTCCACCGGCGACGGTATTATTTCCGCCCTGCAGGTGATGCTGGTGATTTACAAGTCGGGGAAGACCCTGGCCGAGTTGCGCCGGGGCATGACCAAACTGCCGCAGACCATGATCAACGTCCGGGTGGCGGAGCGGTTCGATCCGCTGGCCCGGGACGACATCCGCGAGGCGGTACGCCAGGCCGAGCAGACCCTGGGAAATGCCGGTCGGGTGCTGTTGCGGGCGTCTGGCACGGAGCCGGTCATCCGGGTGATGGTCGAGGGCCAGTCGCAGACCGATATCGCCCGCGTGGCGACGGCACTCGCGCAAGCGGTCGAGCGGTCGTCGTCCTGACCGCGCTCCTGCCCGGGGTGGTTGTCTGGGGGCAGGGACTGCTGTATAGTTCCGCCTCCCTTGGATTCGGGAAGCGTTATGCGTCGCAAGATCGTTGCCGGTAACTGGAAAATGAACGGCTCCACCGAACTGGTGGAACAGCTGGTTGACCCGGTCAGGGACGGAGTGGGCGCTCTTGATAATGGCGTGGAGGTTGTTATCATTCCCCCCGCGCTGTATGCCCGTGATGTCCTGGTGCGCGCGCGTGGCCGGCTGTCCGTCGGGGTTCAGAATGTCAGCCAGTGGCGCTCCGGGGCCTACACCGGCGAGGTGTCGGCGGCCATGGCGGCCGATCTCGGATGTCGTGTCGCCCTGGTGGGGCACTCCGAGCGTCGCCAGTACTTTGGTGAAACCGATGCGGTGATTGCCGAAAAGGTGGCCCAGGCGCTGTCGGCGGAGCTGGAGGTGATGCTCTGTGTCGGCGAGACCCTGAATGAGCGAGAAGCCGGCGACGCCGAGGCCGTGGTGACGGGCCAGGTTCGCCAGGGGTTGGCTCGGGTGGCAGCGGCGCAGTGGTCCCGGGTGGTCGTGGCGTACGAGCCGGTCTGGGCGATTGGTACGGGCCAGACGGCGACGGCGGAGGATGCGCAGTGTATGCATCGGGCCATCCGTCAGGCGCTGACCGAGGCCGGGGCACCGGCGGAGACAATTTCGGTGCTTTACGGCGGCAGCGTAAAAGCGGATAATGCGGCCGCACTTTTTGCCCAGCCGGACATCGATGGCGGGCTGATCGGCGGCGCGTCATTGGTCGCTGAGGATTTTCTGAGCATTTGCCGGGCGATGCCGGCGGGTGCCAAAGGTTAACTGTTCGCGGGATTCGATATGGGTTGGTTGGAAACACTGGTCGTCGTTGTGCATGTGGTGATTGCCGTCGCGCTGGTGGGCCTGGTGCTGATCCAGCAGGGCAAGGGAGCCGATGCTGGCGCCGCCTTCGGTGGGGGGGCGTCCCAGACCGTGTTTGGTAGCCAGGGCAGCGGCAGCTTCCTGACCCGACTGACCACATCGCTGGCCATCGTGTTCTTCGTGACAAGTTTTTCGCTGGCGGTATTCGCCAAGCAGCGGGCCGAAGTTGCGGCCGACGCGGGTATTCCTGTGGTTCAGGAAAGCGTTAAGGTCGAGGAGCAAGCGTCGGCCGAGCCTGCTGACAAGGCGGATGCGGCGGCCGGTGAGGCCGAGAGTGGGAAGGCCGATCTTCCCGAGCTCGAGTAAGGTTCATGCCCGGGTGGTGAAACTGGTAGACACGCTATCTTGAGGGGGTAGTGGCGCAAGCCGTGCCGGTTCGAGTCCGGCCCCGGGCACCAAATACAAGAAAACGGCTTGGAATATCCAGGCCGTTTTTTTTGGTCAGTCCTTGACCAGTCCGCCGGGCGTCTCTATACTCCGGCGCATAGTGGAGCCGCTGGGCCTTGCCCCGGTTTCCTGGCAGGCCAGGTGTCTGTCAGCAGGATAAAGCCGTTCACCGGTCTTTTCCTGTGAGTTCTTGCAACAAAAGGCCCCAATCACGGGGCTTTTTGATTAAGGGGCCTGGCGCATCGGGCCCTGATGCATAAAAAGGGCTGATCTAACAGCCCTTTTTTTGTTTGTAGGGTCGGTAAGTGTTCCAAGTGGAGAAGGCATAACCTTGTCAGCCAAGCTTAAACAACTGGAAGATCTGCTTCGGCCGGTGGTCGAGGGGATGGGGTACACCTTCTGGGGGCTCGAGTTCCGCTCCCAGGGGCATCACTCCCTGTTGCGGGTGTTCATCGACGACGCCCAGAACGGCATCACCATTGATGATTGCGAGAAAGTCAGCCGGCAGATCAGTGGTGTCATGGATGTGGAGGACCCCATTCAGACCGAATACACCCTGGAGGTGTCGTCCCCGGGGATGGACCGGCCGCTGTTCCGACTTGAGCAGTACCAGAACTTCGCCGGACACCAGGTTCAGGTCCGGTTGCGGATGGCCTTTGAGGGGCGCCGGAAATTTCAGGGTGTGCTCAAGGGCGTGGAAGGCGAGGACGTCGTCGTCGTCGTGGACGATCACGAATATCTGTTGCCGTTCGACAGTATCGAGCGGGCCAACATTGTTCCGGTTTTTGAATGATTTCATTTGAATGTGTCAGTGGACGAACAGCTTTTGAGGGCAGGGCAATCCAATGAGTAAAGAGATCTTGCTGGTGGTCGAATCCGTCTCGAACGAAAAGGGTGTCGAGAAGGAGGTGATTTTTGAGGCGATCGAGCTTGCGCTCGCCACGGCGGCCAAGAAGCGTTACGAAGACGAGGACGCCGACATTCGGGTTGCCATCGACCGCAAGACCGGCGAATACGAGACCTTCCGCCGCTGGCTGGTGGTGGGCAACGACCAGGTACCGGCGTTGGGTACCGAACTGACGTTGCAGGAGGCCGAGGAGATCGATCCCAACCTCAAGCCCGGCGACATCTATGAAGAGAAGGTGGAGTCCGTCTCCTTTGGCCGCATTGGCGCTCAGGCCGCGAAGCAGATCATCTTTCAGAAAGTGCGGGAGGCCGAGCGGGCCAAGATCGTGGACAGCTACCGTGACCGGATCGGCGAGCTGGTCTCCGGAACCGTGAAAAAAGTGACCCGGGACAACGTCATCGTCGACCTGGGCGGCAACGCCGAGGCCCTGCTGCCGCGCGAGCACCTGATTCCGCGCGAATCCTTCCGCATGGGTGACCGGGTGCGGGCGCTGCTGCTGGAAATCCGCACCGATCATCGCGGGCCCCAGCTGATTCTCAGCCGCACCGCGCCGCAGATGCTGGTGGAGCTGTTCCGGATCGAGGTCCCCGAAATCGCCGAGGAACTGATTGAAATCCGGGGCGCGGCCCGGGATCCGGGTTCCCGGGCCAAGATCGCGGTGAAGACCAATGATCGCCGGATCGATCCGGTGGGTGCCTGTGTTGGCATGCGAGGTTCCCGGGTTCAGGCGGTGTCCAACGAACTGGGTGGCGAGCGGGTCGATATCGTGCTGTGGGACGATAACCCCGCGCAGCTGGTGATCAACGCCATGGCCCCGGCGGAAGTGGCTTCCATCGTTATCGACGAGGACCGGCACACCATGGACGTGGCGGTGGCGGAGGACAATCTGGCCCAGGCCATCGGCCGTAATGGCCAGAACGTTCGCCTGGCGTCCGAGCTGACCGGCTGGACCCTGAACGTGATGACCGAGGAAGAGGCCGGCGAGCGCCAGCAGCAGGAGTACAACCGGTTGCTGGAATACTTCACCTCCACCCTGGATGTGGATGAGGAGTTTGCCAGCGTGTTGATCGAGGAAGGCTTCACCTCTCTGGAGGAGGTGGCCTACGTCCCCATGGAAGAGCTGCTGGCGATTGATGGCTTCGACGAGGAGACCGTGACGGAGCTGCGCCGTCGGGCCAAGGACGTGCTTCTGAATCAGGCTCTGGCGGACGAGGAAGCCCTGGAGGGCGCCGAGCCGGCGGACGACCTGCTCAACATGGACGGCATGGACCGTGCCCTGGCCTTCAAACTGGCGGGCATGGGGGTCCGTACCATGGAGGACTTGGCGGAGCAGTCGGTGGACGATCTGCTCGACATTGAAGGAATGGATGAAGAGCGTGCCGGCCAGCTGATCATGGCCGCGCGGGCTCCCTGGTTTGAAGATCAGGCTTAATTCGGGAGGAGGACCAGTATGTCTGAAGTAACGGTAAAACAACTGGCCAGAGATGTAGGCGCTCCCGTGGATCGTTTGCTGAAGCAGATCGTCGAGGCCGGCCTCAAGGCCCGCTCCGAGGACGACTCTGTGACCAGCGATGAGAAACAGCAGTTGCTGGCTTATCTGAGAAAGACCCACGGCGAGGCGGATGCCGAGCCGCGCAAGATCACGTTGAAACGCAAGACCACCACCACCCTCAAAGCCGGCAAGGCCAAGACGGTGAACGTCGAGGTACGCAAGCGCCGTACCTACATCAAGCGGGCCGAGCTGCAACCGGAGCCGGAGCCCGAGGCGCCGAAACCGGAAGAGGTGATCGACGCGCAACCGGCCCCGGCCGCCGCCGAAGAGGCGACCCCCGCGGTGGTGGAAGCTCAGGCGCCGCAGGCTGCGGACGCGGCCCAGGCGCCGGAGGCCGAAGCGAAGCCGGAGGCCGCGCCGGATACCACGCCGTCGGAATCCGAGGAAGCGCCTTCCGATGAGAGCGCGCCGGCGGAGCCCGAGGCCGCTGAGCCCGAGACCGCCGAAGGCGTGGCTGTCCCGCCGCCGGACAAGGACGGCAAGGACCGCAAGGGCAAGAAGAAGAGCAAGGTGCGCGAGCGCACCGAAGAGGTCGACGACGGCAAGCCCAAGAAGAAACAGGCGGGTCATCGAGGCCCCCGCAGTCGTCCGGTGGAGGAGCCGGTGCTCATCTCGGATGACGAGGACGAGTCCACGCCGCGTAAGTCGCTGCGTGTGAAAAAGAAACCCAAAGAGAAGCGTCATGGCTTCGAGAGGCCGACCAAGCCCATGGTACGAGAAGTGGAAATCCCCGAGACCATTACCGTTGGCGATCTGGCCCAGCGCATGGCCGTGAAGGCGGCGGATGTCATCAAGACCCTGATGGGTATGGGCGTCATGGCCACCATCAACCAGCCGCTGGATCAGGAAACGGCGATTCTGGTGACCGAGGAACTGGGGCACAAGGCCAAACCGGTCAGCGAGGAAGCCTTCGAGGAGGAGATCCTGAGCGAGATCACCGGCGACTCCGAGGGCAAGGAAAAGATCAAACGGGCACCGGTGGTCAGCGTCATGGGCCACGTCGACCACGGCAAGACCTCGTTGCTGGACTACATCCGGCGCACCAAGGTGGCGGCTGGCGAATCCGGTGGCATTACCCAGCACATCGGTGCCTATCATGTTGAAACCGACCACGGCATGATCACCTTCCTGGATACTCCGGGCCACGCGGCGTTTACCGCCATGCGGGCGCGCGGTGCCCAGTGTACGGACATCGTCATTCTGGTGGTGGCCGCGGACGACGGCGTCATGCCCCAGACCAAGGAGGCAATCGACCACGCCCGCTCCGCTGGCGTGCCGATCGTGGTGGCCATCAACAAGATGGACAAGGAAGAGGCGGACCCCGACCGCATCAAGAACGAGCTGTCGGCGCTGGAAGTGATTCCGGAAGACTGGGGCGGCGACACCCAGTTCGTGCCGGTGTCCGCGCACACCGGTCAGGGCATCGAGGACCTGCTGGAAGCCGTGCTGCTGCAGGCGGAAATTCTGGAGCTGGAAGCGTCACCGGATGCCTCGGCCAAGGGCGTGGTCATCGAGTCCAGTCTGGAACGGGGCCGGGGCTCGGTGGCGACCGTGCTGGTCCAGAACGGTACCCTGCACCGGGGCGATATGGTGGTGGCGGGTTCCTACTTCGGTAAGGTTCGCGCCATGACCGACGAGTCCGGCCGTCAGGTCAAGGAAGCCGGGCCGTCTATCCCGGTTGAGATTCTCGGCCTGAATGGTACGCCGGACGCGGGTGACGAGTTGTTCGTGGTGGCCGATGAGCGGAAGGCCAAGGAGCTGGTGGAATTCCGCCAGGCCCGTGAGCGCGAGCAGCGTCTGCAGCGCCAGCAGGCGGCCAAGCTTGAGAACATGTTCGAGAACATGGGCAAGGACGAGGTCAAGACCCTCAACGTCGTCCTGAAGACCGACGTGCGCGGTTCTCTGGAGGCGATCACCAAGGCCCTGCTGGACCTGGGCAACGACGAGGTTCAGGTCAAGATCGTGTCCTCGGGCGTGGGCGGTATCGCGGAGACGGACGTGAGTCTGGCGGCGGCCACCAACGCCGTGATTTTCGGCTTCAACGTACGTGCGGATTCCGCCGCCAAACGCCTGGTCGAACAGGAAGGTCTGGACCTGCGTTACTACAGCATCATCTACAACCTGATCGATGACGTGAAAGCGGCCCTGACCGGCATGCTGGCGCCGGAGTACCGGGAAGAGATCGTCGGCATCGCCGAAGTCCGGGACACCTTCCGCTCGCCGAAGTTCGGCCAGGTGGCCGGCTGTATGGTGGTCGAGGGTACCGTGTACCGGAACAAGCCGATCCGCGTGCTGCGTGACAACGTGGTGATCTTTGAGGGCGAGCTGGAGTCGCTGCGCCGCTTCAAGGATGACGTCGCGGAAGTGCGTAACGGCATGGAGTGCGGTATCGGCGTTAAAGGGTACGACGTCAAGGTGGGTGACCAGATCGAGGTGTTCGATCGGGTCAAAGTCGAGCGCAAACTGGAGTCCACGGGGGGCTGATGGCTCGGGAATACAGCCGTGTGGATCGCATCGGCGATCAGATGCAGCGTGAACTGGCGGTGCTCATCCAGCGGGAAATCAAGGACCCGCGGGTGGGCATGGTCACGGTCAATGCGGTCAAGGTCAGCCGGGACCTCGGCTACGCCGACGTGTACGTGTCCCTGATGTCGACCGAGGAACTGTCGGAGCAGTCCCCGGAAGTGCAGGCATCGCTGGCCGTGCTCAACAAGGCGGCCGGCTTCCTGCGCGGCCAGGTCGGTCGGGCCATGAAGCTGCGGGTGGTACCGCACCTGCGGTTCCACTTCGATGCCCTGCTGGGTCAGAGCCGCCGGATGGATCGGCTGATTCGCGAGGCGGTCGGTGACAGCCCGGTGGTGCCGCGGGACGACAACGACGACCCGGTTTCCGATAATCCGGAGCGGGACGCTTGAAGCGGCGACAGAGAGGCCGGAATGTCAACGGCATTCTGGTGATCGACAAACCCCAGGGTGTCACCTCCAACGGCATCCTGCAGCAGGTCAAGCGCCTGTTCGGCGCGGCCAAGGCCGGGCACACCGGTGCCCTGGACCCGCTGGCGACCGGCGTGCTGCCGCTGTGTTTTGGGGAGGCCACCAAGTTCTCCCAGCTGATGCTGGACAGCGACAAGGCCTACGTCACCACCGCCAGGCTTGGGGTGCGTACTGAAACCGGGGACAGCGACGGCGCAGTGGTGTCCGAGCGGCCGGTGCCGGCGCTGACCGAGGCCGCCGTGGCGTCGGTGCTGGACCGGTTCCGCGGCGACATCCAGCAGGTTCCGTCAATGTACTCCGCGCTCAAGCACAAGGGGCGGCCTCTGTATGAGTATGCCCGTGAAGGTGTCGAGGTGGAGCGCCCGGCACGCCCGGTCACCATCCATGAGCTGAAACTGCTGGCGCTGCGCGGAAACGAGCTGGACCTGGCGGTGGCCTGCACCAAGGGTACGTACATTCGCTCACTGGTGGAGGACATTGGCGAGGCCCTCGGTTGCGGCGCCCATGTGACCGCACTGCGGCGTACCCTGGCCTCCGGCTACACCCTGGCGGATGCCCACCGGGTCGAGGACCTGGAAGCGATGCGGGCCCGGGGTGAAAGCCTGGACGGCCTGCTGCTGGCCCCGGATACGGCGCTCTCCATGTTCCCGGAACTGCGCCTGCGGGATGGGGCGCTGCTATCGATCTTGAATGGACAACAGGTTAGAATACCGGGCCAGCCCGTCGAGGGTTTTGCGCGCCTGTACGGCGAGCACGACTTCGTAGGGCTGGTCGAGGCTTTCCCGGAAGGCGAGCGGACCCGTGTGGTGCCTCGTCGGCTGGTGAAAGGGGGCTCCGGACGTGAGTCACGGCGCCCTTAGCCGGGCTGTAGAGATGCGCGGTTCGGCTGGATGAATGAGCATCGCAACCAATGAGGTGACATATGGCACTGTCTGCCAGTGAGAAAGCACAGATTGTAAAAGAGTTTCAGCAAAGCGAAGGCGACACCGGTTCTCCTGAAGTTCAGGTGGCCCTGCTGTCCGCCAACATCGACAAGCTGCAGGAACACTTCAAGGCCAACAAGCAGGACCACCACTCCCGTCGTGGTCTGATCCGGATGGTCAACCAGCGCCGTAAGCTGCTGGACTACCTGAAGCGCAAGAACGCCGACCGGTATCTGGAGCTGATCCAGCGCCTGGGTCTGCGTCGCTGATCCGGCCTTGACAGTCTGGGGCCTGTGCCCGCACGGGGCCAGGCCGTCAACCGGCGGGTTGCCGCCGGTTGAAGCTTCTCTTCCGTGCATTGCCACCGCGGTTGTTTTGCCCGTGACCCCAGGGAGTCGTCTGTCGTAACCGAAAGCACCCTTTGATAGCAGGTTGTTGAAAAGCCCCGGCCGTCGCAGACCGGGATTTTGCAACAGCCTGTTAGCTTTCAGGCAGGCTGCGCCACGAGGTCGCCCAGCAAACACCTGCGGTTCTGTGGGCCCCGATCCGAGCGGTCGGTGGTTCCCGTTGTTCGACAGAACGTTTTTTGACTTTTGCTACAGGAGTGTGTTGTGGAACTGCAACCTCGCACCAAGACCTTTGAAATGGGTGGCCAGACCTTCACCCTCGAAACCGGCCGTATTGCCCGCCAAGCCACCGGCGCGGTGCTGGTCACTTCCGGCGAGACCGCCGTATTGGGGACCGTGGTCGGCGCCAAGGAAGCCAAGCCAGGCCAGGGTTTCTTCCCGCTGACCGTCAACTACATCGAGAAGACCTACGCCGTGGGCAAGATTCCGGGGGGCTTCTTCAAGCGCGAAGGCCGTCCGTCCGAGAAGGAAACCCTGACGTCCCGCCTGATCGACCGTCCAATCCGTCCGCTGTTCCCGGAAGGCTTCATGAACGAGGTGCAGGTGATCTGCACGGTCATGTCCGCCAGCAAGGAACAGGATCCGGACATCGCCGCCATGCTCGCCGCCTCCGCGGCACTGGCCATTTCCGGTATTCCGTTTGAGGGCCCCATCGGGGCGGCACGTGTCGGCTTCACCGACGACAAGGGCTATTTCCTCAACCCCACCTTTGCCGAGCTCGAGAGCTCCCTGCTCGACATGGTCGTGGCGGGCACCGAGGACGCCGTGCTGATGGTGGAGTCGGAGGCCAAGGGCCTGACCGAGGACCAGATGCTCGGGGGCGTTCTGTTCGCGCATCAGGAAATGCAGACGGCCATCAAGGCCATCAAGGAATTCGCCGCCGAAGTCGGCAAGCCGCGCTGGGACTGGCAGCCCGAGCCGGAGAATACGGACCTGCTGAACGCGCTCAAGGCGGAGTTCGGTGCCGCCATCGAGGAAGCCTACGGCATCCGTGACAAGATGGCCCGCTATGAGCGCCTGGGTGAGATCAAGGCCCGGGCGGTCGAGGCGTTCGCCGGCGACGAGGAAGGTCGTCCGTCCGAGGAAGACGTTAAGAAATACCTGGGCAAGATTGAGAAGCAGATCGTTCGCCAGCAGGTGCTGGACGGCAAGCCGCGTATCGACGGTCGCGACAACAAGACCGTACGCCCGATCAAAGTGGAAGTCGGCATCCTGCCCAACGTACACGGCTCGGCCCTGTTTACCCGGGGCGAGACCCAGGCCATCGTCACCGCGACCCTGGGAACCACCCGTGACGTACAGATCATTGATGCTCTGGAAGGTGAGAAGAAGGACGCCTTCCTGTTCCACTACAACTTCCCTCCGTACTCCGTGGGTGAGGCGGGCCGCATGGGCTCACCGGGCCGTCGTGAAATCGGTCACGGTCGCCTGGCCAAGCGGGGTGTCGCTGCGGTGATGCCGTCCATCGACGAGTTCCCGTATGCCATCCGGGCGGTGTCCGAGATCACCGAGTCCAACGGTTCCAGCTCCATGGCGTCCGTCTGTGGCTCCTCCCTGGCGCTGATGGACGCGGGGGTTCCGCTGAAGGCTCCAGTGGCGGGCATCGCCATGGGCCTGGTTAAGGAAGGTGACCGGTTCGCGGTTCTGACCGACATCCTGGGTGACGAAGACCACCTGGGTGACATGGACTTCAAAGTGGCCGGCACCCAAGACGGTGTGACCGCACTGCAGATGGACATCAAGATCAACGGGATCACCGACGAGATCATGGAAATCGCGCTGCAGCAGGCTCACGAAGCCCGTCTGCACATCCTGGAGGAAATGAACAAGGTGATCGCCGAGCCGCGTGCGGAGCTGTCCGAGCGTGCCCCGAGCATCACCGCCATCAAGATCCACCCGGACAAGATCCGTGAGGTCATCGGCAAGGGCGGCTCGGTGATTCGCGCCATCTGTGACGAAACCGGTGCCTCCATCGACCTGGACGACGACGGCAACGTCAAGATCTACGCCGACAACCAGGCCGCCGCCCAGGCGGCTGTCAACCGGATCCGCGAGATCACCGCGGAGATCGAGGTTGGCGCGATCTACAAGGGTCGGGTTGAGCGTATTGTGGACTTCGGTGCGTTCGTGAACATTCTGCCGGGTAAGGATGGACTGGTGCACATTTCCCAGATCTCCGACCGCCGGATCGAGAATGTCTCCGATGAACTGAGCGAAGGTCAGGAAGTGCTGGTCAAGGTGCTGGACGTGGACAACCGCGGCCGGGTGAAGCTGTCCATGAAGGAAGTGAAGGAAGGCGAGCAGCCGACGGACTTCTCCGCCTGATCGCCTTCGGGCCTGGCAAAAACCCGCCGCTCCCCTGGGTCGGCGGGTTTTTTATGGGCTCCGTGTCAGTAGCGGGGCCCGCTTACCCTCCGCTTCCCTTTGCTGCGGTCGCCATGAAGCGAAGCACGTCTTCCCGATATTCCGGAATTACGAAGGTTGCCGCGTGGGGCGTGTCCGTCTGCAGGAAGGCCTTGGGCTCCCGGGCCGCCTCGAACAGGGCTCGGCCATGGTGGAAGGGAATGATCCCATCCCGAACACTGTGAATCACCAGCACCGGAACCGGGCTGATGCCGGCAATTCTGTCCGTGCCTTCGTAGTCCCCGGGAACGGTCCAGCTCAGCGGAATCTGGAACGCCCAGGTCAGCCAGAACGCCGCCAGTTTCTCCCGGGCGATTGCCCGGAACCCGGAAAAGGTACCGTCTAGGATGACGCCGGTCAGCGCCGGTGTCTCCCCCCGTCGGGTCCACTCGCTGGCCAGCGCGACCCCCAGGCCTCCGCCAAGGCTCTGGCCGAGCAGGTAGACCGGTTGATCGCCCCGTTTCGGGGTGTCGGCAAGCCAGCGCAGGCCGGTTTCGACGTCGTGGAGGGCGCCTTCGAGGTCCGGGTCGCCGGTGGATTGGCCGAAGCCCCGGTAGTCGAGGGTGAACACATTGTAGCCGGCCTCCGGCAGCCAGGCGATGTTGAGGATATGGCTGCTGATGTTCTGGGCGTTGCCGTGCAGGTAGTACACGGTTCCCCTGACGTTGCCGGTCTCGGCAGCGGGTAGCCACCATCCATGCAGCCGCTCGCCGTCCCCGGTGTCGAGGTAAATGTCGTCGTAGGCCAGGCCGAGTCGGTCGGGAGTCACGTAGGTCACGTGGTCCGGATAGAAAAAGACGCTGCTGCAGCCGGACAGCCCGCCCAGGGTTGTGGCGGCCAGCAGGGCAAGGCTCAGAAATAGGCGTGCAGTCCGGCGTGCCATAGGCTTTGGTACCTGTCGAAGTGGTGGTCCCGGGAGAATTCCGCGAACAGGCTGAAACGGCGCCCCAGATGCCAGCCGCCCTGCAGGTAGAGCTGGTCGCGGCGGTGCTGATCACTGACCAGCCAGGCTTTGGTCCGGACGCCGGCCAGGAGGCTCAGCCGGTCGCTCTGGTGCAGGAGCCCCAAGTCCGCTCCGGGCGCGGCGTCATAGCCCCGGCTCAGGTCGTCGTCAATTTCCAGGTCGGCGGTGGCCAGCGCGAATGCCTGGGTCGCCCCGCCCAGGCGCCAGCTGCCACCGGCGCCGCCTTCCAGGTAGGGGGTCAGCACGCGGTCCTGGCCGGTGTCGGTCCGGCGGGCACCAAAGCCCACCTGCCAGGACAGGGGGGAGAAGAACGCATCCCGTGGGCTCAGGGAGCGGATCTCGACGGCCGTCAGCCGTTCCAGCTGGAGTTCGTCGTTGTCGGTGTACACCCGTGCATCCAGCCGCAGGAACTGCAGCTGGGCACCGGGCCGGTAACCGGCGGGCGGGTCCAGCACGTCGTGATAGGCCGGGCGCAGGGTTAGGTTCAGAAACTCGCGGTGATCCTGCTGGCCCGTGCCCAGGCTCAGCCGGAAGGTGTCGTGTCCTTGGTCGTCGCGAACCGGGGGTGTCGGCGGTGTGTCTTTCGGCACTGCACCGTGGATTCGGCTCCGGGCCATCAGCAGCCGGTGGGACAGGGGAGCGGCGTAGCCGCGGGGCCAACCCTCGGCCTCGCTCTGATAGCGGACGTAATCGTAGGTGGCGTCCAGCACGGCGGCCTGCTCAGGTTCCGGCAGGGCGCGTACCTCGGGGGCGTCCGGGGCAACGTAGCCGTTGGCAATCGCTGCCGCCAGCTGTTGCTGGGGTTCGGGCAGCTGGTCGATCTGGTAGGCCACTGAGGTGGCCGCCGAGGGGCGGTAGTAGACCCGGCTCACCAGCCCTTTGTCGACCACCCAGCGAACCGTGTCCGAGGGGATGGCGTGGGTGCCGACTTCATCCAGTAGGCGCGTGCCCGGTCGTGCCACGTCAATCAGGGCCAACAGCCGGTAGGCGCAGTTCTCGTCAAAGAAGTAGTAGTCGAAGCGCTTGTCCTGAATTTCCCAGGCATGGGCCAGCAGGCGCTCCACTTCCGGGCCGGTCAGGTTGAGGGTGTATTCCCAAAGGTCTCGGTGCTCAATGTCCGAGTAGAGGCGAATCTTTTCGTAGTAGGGCTGCACGGTGGTGATGCCGGGGTAGCCACCGAAGATGCCCTTGTAGGCGAACAGGAGTTCACTGTCGTGCGCCTGTGCGTCGGCGGCATAGGAGATGGTGCTGGCCAGCAGCAGGTTGGTCTGTTCGTCCTGCTGTGGCGGGTCCAGACGCAGGAAGGTGTGACCGAACATCGACGAGGGGCTGTTCAGGTAGGAGGCGGCGAACACCAGGGTCACGGTTTCAGTGTTCAGGGTTCGTTTCCAAGCGTCGTACGCCGGGCAGGTGACCGGCGAGCGGGACAGGCCGAGTCGCTCCCGGAGCCAGACGTCGCGGGCGGGGAAGCGACAGCGGGCGTGCAGGTCTCCGTCCCCGGGCGTCTGGATGGCCCGCAGGGTGGCTTCAAGTTCGGCTTTGGGCGAATGTTTGCCGTCGGGACTCAGGAAGAACCGGTCGTCATCGGCCTGGCTGGTGTAGCCGCGACCCAAAGGGCCGGGTTGGTAGTGACCGAGAGTGAGCCAGTCTGGGTCCTGGTACAGGTCTTCGGGGACATCAAGGTCGGTGGCATACAGATTGGCACTGAGGGCAAGCCAGAAGACAGCCAGCCCAAGTCGCAAGGTTTGGCCCATGGGTCCTGCGTGTCCGGTTGAAAGAAAAGAGGGTGGTGGCGCCATCCCTGGCGCCGGGTGGTGCGTCCTTGCCGGATGCGGATCAGGCCGCGACGTATTTGCTCAGCGCTTCGTGCTGCTCCAGAACACCGACGATGGCGTCGATGGCTTCACCGGAGGTGGTGTCGGCGCTCGGGAAGATGGTGGCGAAGTTGTCCTGCAGCACCTTGCGGAACGTTTCGCGGTCACCTTGTTCGACGCCCAGCAGTACCGCCAGGGTGTCGAGGTTTTCACCGGAACCGCGGGACATGTCACGGGCAACTTTGTCGATATTGCTGTCCATGTACATGGCCATGGACTGGACGGCCTCGTTGGTCTGGCAACCCAGGGTGCCGGTGGTCATACCAAAGGTCTGGTTACCGAAAGTACCATTGGTGGTTGCCGCCAGCACGTGAGGCGCGATACCGGATTGTCCTTTCCAGATCATGGCACCCACGCCACAGCCCGGTTGAGCAAAGGCCATGGAAGAAGCACCCAGAAGAATTGCACCTGCGATCAGTTTTTTCATTATCCACTCCTTTCTGTGGTTTAGCTGTCGTCGCATAGACCGCCAGGCCGGCCAGGCCGGACCGACGGGAACGGCCCTGACAGGATCCTGTGGAGACAGGTCAGACCGTAACCCGGAGTATAGTCCAGTTTTCGGAAAAGCAACCGGGAAATATCGTGAGTGTTTGATTTGTGTCGAAAAAAAACGGCCCATGCCGGTGCCGGGTGAGGGCAACCGGAGGCAGCCGGGCTGCACTCCGGTGCGAGGTGGGGTTATCCCCCCAGGTAGGCGTTGCGCACGTCCGGGTTGGCCAGCAGGTTCTTGCCGGTGTCGTGTAGGCGGATCCGTCCGGTCTCCAGCACGTAGCCACGGTCGGCCAGGTTCAGGGCCTGGTGGGCGTTCTGCTCCACCAGAAAGACCGTGATGCCTTCGTCCCGCAGCTGGCCGATGATCTCGAAGATCTGCTGGATGACCAGCGGCGCCAGCCCCAGCGAGGGTTCGTCGAGGATGATCATGCGGGGTTTGCTCATCAGGGCCCGGCCGATGGCGAGCATCTGCTGCTCGCCTCCGGACATGGTACCGGCCCGCTGGTGCTCCCGCTCTTTCAGGCGGGGAAAGAGCTCGTAGACGTAGTCCTGGCTCTTGCGGATCTCCGCCTTGGTGTTGAAGAAGCCGCCCATGTGCAGGTTTTCCTCAACGGTCAGGCCGGAAAAGATGCGCCGGCCCTCGGGCACGATGGCTATGCCTGAGCGCATGATCTGCGCCGTGGGCTCGTGGGTAATGTCCCGGCCTTCCAGGATGACCCGTCCCGAGCTTGCCTGCGGGCTGCCACAGACGGTCATCAGCAGGGTCGTCTTGCCGGCGCCGTTGGCACCGATCAGGGAAACGATCTCCCCCTTGTTTACTTCGACGGAAACCCCGTGCAGCGCCTCGATTTTCCCATAATGGGTATGAACGTTTTCAAGTACTAGCATGGTTCTTCCTCAGGCCTCGCCCAGGTAGGCTTTGATCACGTCGTCGTTCTGGCGGATTTCCTCCGGGGTGCCACTGGCCAGGGGGCGGCCCTGGTTGATGACGTTGATCCTGTCGGAAATACCCATCACCAGACTCATGTCGTGCTCGATCAGCAGCACTGAGATGTTGTAGTCCTCCTTCAGGCTGACGATCAGCTGGTCGAGGTCGCGGGTTTCGGCCGGGTTGAGGCCGGCCGCGGGTTCGTCCAGCATCAGCAGCGTCGGTTCGGTGACCATGCAGCGGGCGATTTCCAGGCGCCGCTGCTGGCCGTAGGCCAGGTTGCCGGCTTCCCGGTTGGCGAGATCGATCAGACCCACCCGTTCCAGCCAGTAGCGGGCCCGCTCCAGGGATTTTTTCTCCCGGGCGCGATAGTCGGGCGTGCGGACCAAGCCCGCGAGCAGGTTGGTGTTCAGGTGCCGGTGCTGGGCCACCAACAGGTTTTCCACCACCGTCATGCTGTTGAACAGACGGACGTGCTGGAAGGTGCGGACCATGCCCAGGCGGGAAATCTTGTAGTCGGGCTTGCCCTGGATTTCCTGCCCCCGGAACAGGATCTTGCCACCGGTCGGCCGGTAGAAGCCGCTGATGCAGTTGAACACCGTGGTTTTGCCGGCCCCGTTGGGGCCGATGATAGAAACGATTTCCCGTTCCTTTACCTCCAGGGAGACCTGGTCCACCGCCAGCAGGCCACCGAAGCGCATGGAGAGATTCTTCACTTCAAGCATCTGCCGTCACTCCTGCCCTTTCAGCTCGATGTGCATGCGGCGCATGGGCATCAGCCCCTGCGGGCGCCAGATCATCATCAGTACCATGGCGGCACCGAACACCAGCATCCGGTATTCCGAGAACTCCCGGGCCAGCTCGGGCAGGATGGTGACCGCGGTGGCCGCCAGGATGACGCCAATCTGCGAGCCCATGCCGCCCAGAACCACGATGGCCAGGACGATGGCGGACTCCAGGAAGACGAAGGACTCGGGGCTGATGAAGCCCTGCTTGGACGCGAACACGGTACCGGCAAAGCCGGCGAAGAAGGCACCGATGGTGAAGGCAGAGAGCTTCACCGCGGTCCGGCTCAAGCCCAGAGAGCGGGCCGCGATTTCGTCCTCGCGCAGGGCTTCCCAGGCACGTCCCACCGGCATGCGCATCAGCCGCCGGATCACCAGGGCGGTGAACACCGCCAGCAGCAGTGCGATCAGGTACAAGAAAATCACCTTGTGTTCGCTGGAGTAGGCGATGCCGAACGTCTCATGGAACGAGGTGTTGCCTTCCCCTTTGACCCTGCGGCCGAACTCCATGCCGAACAGGGTCGGCTCCGGAATGCCGCCGATGCCGTTCGGGCCGCCGGTAAGGCTGGTCCAGTTGTTCAGCAGGATGCGGATGATCTCGCCGAAGCCGAGGGTAACGATCGCCAGATAGTCGCCGCGCAGGCGCAGTACCGGGAAACCCAGCACCAGACCGAACAGGGCCGCCAGACAAGCGCCGATGGGCAGCGACATCCAGAAGGAAATCCCAACGTACTGGGACAGCAGGGCGAAGGTATAGGCACCGACGGCGTAGAACGCCACGTAGCCAAGGTCCAGTAGGCCGGCCAGGCCCACCACCACGTTCAGGCCCAGGCCCAGCATGATGTAGATCAGCACCAGGGTGGCCAGGTCCACCGCGCCCCGGGACACGAAGAACGGCCAGAACAGCGCCAGCACCACGATGCCGGTGATGACCCAGGACTCGATCCGGGCCCGCTTGTTTTCGGCCATGGCTTCCCGCTGGGACGGCTGCAGGAACGGCAGCGCCCGGACCTTGCCCATGATGTGGTCCCGGAACAGCTGGAACAGAAACACCAGGACAGCGGCCAGAAATACCAGTATCAGGGTGCCGGCGTCGGCCCCGCTCAGGGTGACGTTGATGCCCTGGGGCTCAAGATTCAGGCCGAGGATCGGGTAGGAAATGATCAGGGTGATCAGCGCGCAGAACAGTGCGTGCTTGATTTTGTGAGCCGCCATTAGATCTTCTCAACCTCCGGTTTGCCAAGCAGGCCGGTGGGCTTGAACAACAGGATGAGGATCAGCAGGCTGAATGACACCACGTCCTTGTATTCGCCGCTGAGGTAGCCGGAGGTCAGGCTTTCCGCCACCCCCAGGATCAGACCGCCGAGCATGGCGCCCGGAATACTGCCGATACCCCCCAGCACGGCGGCGGTAAAGGCCTTCAGGCCAGCGATGAAACCGAACAGCGGATCGATCGAACCGTAATACATGCCCAGGAGCAGCCCGGCCACGGCCGCCAGCGCGGCGCCGATGACAAAGGTGGCGGAGATGATTCGGTTGGTGTCGATACCCAACAGATTGGCCATGCCCAGATCCTGGGACACTGCCCGGCAGGCCCGGCCGATGCGGGAGCGGGAGATGAACAGGGTCAGGGCGGACATGCAGATGAGGGTGGTGATAAAGATGGTGATCTGCATGTAGGTCAGCGACAGCTGGAAGGTGTCCGGGGAGCCGAAGCGGAAGCCACCCTGAATCAGGGCCGGAAAGCCGATGTTGCGGGAACCCTGCGCCAGATGCACATAGTTCTGCAGAAAAATGGACATACCGATGGCCGAAATCAGGGGAATCAGCCGGTGTTTACCCCGGACAGGCCGGTAGGCAACCCGTTCCACCGCCCAGCCCATGGAACTGGCGACGATCATGGCGCAGATGAGCGCGACGATCAGAACCAGGGGCAGCCAGGTGATGCCGAGGGTGGCGAGGCCGGTGATGGCGATCAGCGCGGTGTAGGCGCCGATCATGTAGATTTCACCATGGGCGAAGTTGATCATCCCGATGATGCCATACACCATGGTGTAGCCAATGGCGATCAGGGCGTAGGTGCTCCCGATCGTGAGCCCATTGATGAGCTGTTGAGAGAAATAGAGGAGGTCTTGCATTGTTAGTGAACTCCGATGGCCCGCTCCCTCCGCTTTCCGTGCCGGCGAGCCGGGATATCCGGGCCGCCGGAAGGCAAGGATCGACAGAAGCCTAGAAAAACACCTTCTCCCGGATCGCGGTGAGAAGGTGCTCTCATGATTACCGTTTGTTAACGATTTCGGCTCAGTTTACCGGAGTCTTGGTGCCGTCTGAATGCCATTCGAAGACCACAAACTCAAATGATTCCAGGTCGCCGTTTTCGGCATATTTGACGGTACCGATCGGTGTTTCGAAAGTGCCGCTGCGCAGGGCTTTGGCCACCTCATACGGATCGGTGGAACCGGCCTGCTCGATGCCTTCGGCAATCAGCTGTACTGCCGCATAGGAGGTCAGCACGAACGGGCCGGAAGGATCCTCGCCCTTGGCCTGGAATGCCTTGACCAGCTCTGCGTTTTCGGCTTTCTCGTCAAAGCTGGGCGGCAGGGTAACCAGCAGGCCCTCGGCGGCTTCGCCGGCAATGGTGTTGATGTCCTTGTTACCCACGCCCTCGGGGCCCATGAACTTGGCGTCCAGGTCGGCCTGGCGTGCCTGGCGCAGGATCAGGCCCAGTTCGGGGTGGTAGCCGCCGTAGTAGACATAGTCGACGTCGGCTTGTTTGAGCTTGGTGATGAGGGAAGAGAAGTCCTTGTCACCGGCGGTGATCCCCTCGAACATGGCGATTTCAACGCCCTTGGCCTGCAGGGTGTCACGCACCGCGGTGGCAATGCCCTCGCCATACTGCTGCTTGTCGTGGACGATGGCCACGCGCTTGGGATTCTGGCTGGCAATATAGTTGCCGGCGACGGGGCCCTGCATGCTGTCCAGGCCGATGGTCCGGAACACCAGTTCATAACCGCGCTGGGTGATCTCCGGGCTGGTGGCTGCCGGGGTGATCATCAGCACGCCCTCGTCCTCGTAGATATCAGAGGCCGGTTGGGTGGAGCTAGAGCACAGGTGGCCGACCACGAAGCGAACACCGTCGTTGACCAGGCTGTTGGCCACGGTGACGGCCTGTTTCGGGTCACAGACGTCGTCATACTCGACGCCAACCAGTTTTTCGCCCATGACACCGCCGTTGGCGTTGATCTGCTCAATGGCCATACGGGCACCGGAGAACTGCATGTCACCATACTGGGCCACGGGGCCGGTCATGGGACCTGCAATGCCAATCTGGATCTCTGCTGCTGCCTGGCCTGCGGCCATCAGGGCAATGGAAGCGCTAACCGCTGTTGCGAGTTTTTTTACTGAGATTGTCATCGGGTCAGTCCTGTTAGGTTCAGGGTTATTCTTGTGCTCTCAGAGAGTTAAACAAACACCACGGACTGCCGGTTGTCAAGCAGATCGGACCAGCGTTTGTTCAGGAACACAACTTTCTGCAAACACAACAATGTTTGGGGCCGGATGGCCCCGTCTGGGAACGCTGCAAGCAAACCCCGTGCCTGACTGGACCGTGTCACGTGTGGTTGCTGTCGTCCTGGTCCGGGAAGACCAGGGCCCGGAAGTTGTCGTGGTCGCGCAGCTGGGCAAAGCTCGGGTCCACCGAGGCGTCGTCCCGGTAAGCCTCGGAAATCCGGATGGCTTTTTCCAGCGTGCTGACGGCATCCTCCCATCGGCCAATCTCTGCGTAGGCGCAGGCCAGCTGGTAATGGGCGTGGCCATTGTCGGGGTCCAGTTTGAGCGCTCTCTGGCACAGACTAATGGCCCACAGGGGCTCTTGTAATTCCAGCACCGCGTCGGCCTTGTAGCTCAGTGCCTCGACGTCATCGGGACGCAGGTCCAGGATGCGGTCGTATGCGGCAATCTTGTTCTGTTGGGAGGTCTCCTGGCTTGCTTTAAGCCAGAGCGAGTGCACCTCATTGGTGCGTTCGATTTCTTCCTGGTTCTGCTGGATGATGTCGGACTTCTGCTGCAGCTGTTCCTCGATGGCCTTGAGGCGACGTTCGTACTCCACCACCAGTTCGTTGACCCGCTTTTCGGCGACGCTGGCCAGCTGGTTGCGCATGTCCCGGATGGAATTCCAGCCAATCACCACCAGAATGGAGGTGGCGCCGGCGATCAGATAGAAGAAGTAGGTGACGGTGTCGGTGGCGTAGGACATGGTCTTGTCCGCCACCGTCAGCTCCTTGTCGACCACTTTCTCGATCAGCTCGGCGCGGGTGTCCATCATTTCCTTGCGCAGCGCCTTGCTTTCCTCCAGCAGGTACAGCTCGACGAACGGCGTGTACATTGGCTCGTCCAGATCGGAAAGGGCAGCCGCCACGTCCTCGGACGTGATATCTTTGCGCTCCGGTGGGGGCTCGTCGTCACCCTGGGCCCGGGCGGCCCCCGTCCCCAGCAGGGTGGCCAGCGCCAAGCCGGCGAGCAGGAGCCGGTGTGGAAGTTGCCGGAAACGGCGCGTGTCGTGTGATGTCATGGTGCTGCATCCGTGTGGCAGGGTGGGTTGAAAACTCTTGACCTTAGCATAGCGGCGCTCGGAATGAACGGCGGGCGGTCGCGCAGCCGGGTGCCGGAGCCGCTAAGTGGAAGTGCCCACTTGCATTTTCTGGTATAAAGACCTGTAATAATTAGTGCTGTAAAGAATGTGATGGGTTGTCAGGATGGGGCGTGTCGATGGCGAGTCGCGAGCGGGCGCACTCGGTTACGGGGACGGGCGCCGAATCCAGTCCAGGCCGGGCACTGGCCCCCGATCGGAGTAACGCGGTGAACAACTACGAGCAGGTATTGGTTGCGCTTAGGCGCGTGATCCGGGCTACGGATCTGCACTCCAAGCGCTTGAGCAAGCACGCCGGGCTGACCGGTCCCCAGCTACTGATCATGCGGACCATCCGTGACCTGGGCGAGGTGACCATCGGCACCATCGCCGAGAAGGTCAGCCTGAGTCAGGCCACGGTCACCACCATCCTGGACCGTCTGGAACACCGCAAGCTGGTGTACCGGGTGCGGAGCACCAAGGACAAGCGCAAGGTGCATGCCCATCTCACCGAGGCCGGGGCTGAGCTGCTGGCTCGGGCGCCCAACCCGTTGCAGGAGGACTTTATCAAGAAGTTCCAGAGTCTGGATGAATGGGAGCAGACCATGATCCTGGCGGCGCTGCAGCGGGTGGCCAACATGATGGATGCCGATGATATCGACGCCTCGCCGGTGCTGACGGTCGGCTCCGTGCTCAACGACGACGGCTGGAAGGAAAAAGGCTAGGCCCGTGACGGCGCGGGCCGCAGCAGGGGCCGGGGATTCCCCGGCCCCTGTTCGTTGGCGGTCAGTGCACGGAGGAGCCGCGCTGGCGTTTGCTGCCGAAGCACACTTGGAACACGTCGTTGTAGTGCTTGGCGAAGTTTACCGTCAGTCCCTCTTTCAGGTAGTCCGGCAATTCCTCGTAGTCGCCCCGGTTGGCTTCCGGCAGAATCAGGTTGGTGATCTTCTGCCGCCGGGCGGCGATGACCTTCTCCCGAATGCCCCCCACCGGCAGCACCTGGCCCGTCAGGGTCAGTTCGCCGGTCATGGCGATGTTCGACGGCGGCGCCTCCTTGCGGGCCAGTGACAGCAGCGCGGTGGCCATGGTGATGCCGGCACTGGGGCCGTCCTTGGGGGTCGCACCTTCCGGAACGTGCAGGTGCACGAAGGACTTGTCGAAGAAAGTCGGGTCGCCCTTGTAACGCTTCAGGTTCGAGCACACGTAGCTGTAGGCGATCTCGGCCGATTCCTTCATTACGTTGCCCAGTTGGCCGGTCAGCTTGAAGCCGCGTTGGCTGCTGTGGATGCGGGAGGCCTCGATGCTCAGAGTGGCGCCGCCCATGGCGGTCCAGGCCAGTCCGGTGACCACGCCGACGCCGCGCAGCGATTTTTCCTTCCGGAATGGCGGTTGTCCCAGGTACTCCTGCAGGTCGGAGACCCCCACCTTCACCGGTCGGTCGGGGTGTTCCAGCAACTTCACGATGCCCTTGCGGACGATCTTGTGCAGCAACTTCTCCAGGTTGCGGACCCCCGCTTCCCGGGCGTAGCCCTCGATGACCTGGCGCAGCGCCGCGTCGCTGACGCTCAGCTGTTTCTTCATCAGTCCGGCCCGCTTGAGCAGGCGCGGCAGCAGGTGGTGCTTGGCGATGGCCAGCTTTTCCTCGGCGATGTAGCCGGACAGGCGAATGATGTCCATCCGGTCCAGCAGCGGCCGCGGGATGGTGTCCAGTTGGTTCGCGGTGCAGATGAACAGGACCTTGGAGAGGTCCATGCGCACATCCAGGTAGTGATCGAGGAACTCCCTGTTCTGCTCCGGGTCCAGGGTCTCCAGCAGGGCTGAAGCCGGGTCGCCCTGGTAGGAGGCACCGATCTTGTCGATCTCGTCGAGCATGATCACCGGGTTGCAGACCTTGCTGTCCTTGAGGGCCTGCACGAACTTGCCGGGCATGGCGCCGATGTAGGTGCGGCGATGCCCCTTGATCTCGGCCTCGTCGCGCATGCCTCCGACGCTGAACCGGTAGAACTTACGGCCAAGGGCGTCCGCCACGGAACGGCCGATGGAGGTCTTGCCCACGCCCGGTGGCCCCACCAGCAGCAAGATGGAGCCGCTGATCTCGCCCTTGAAGGTGCCCTCGGCAAGGAACTCGATGATCCGGTCCTTCACGTCATCCAGGCCGTCGTGGTTGCGGTCCAGGACCCGGCGCGCCTCGGCCAAGTCGAAGTGATCCCGGGAATACTGGCCCCAGGGAACCTGGGTGAGCCAGTCCAGATAGTTGCGGGTCACGCCGTATTCCGGCGAGCCCTGTTCCAGTACCTGCAGCTTCTGCAGTTCCTCGCGGAAGCGTTCCTGTACCGCCTCCGGCGGCTCCAGCTCGGCCATGCGCTGCTCGAAGCGTTCGATGTCGGCGGTCTTGTCGTCCTTGGCCAGTCCCAGTTCCCGCTGAATCACCTTGAGCTGCTCGCGCAGGAAAAATTCGCGCTGGTGCTTCTGCACCTTGGCGTTCACTTCCTCGCTGATCTGGGATTGCAGGCGCGCCACCTCCTGCTCCTTGCGCATCAGCAACAGGACTTTCTCCATGCGCCGGAGCAGGGGCACCGTGTCCAGGACTTCCTGGAGCTCGGCGCCCGGGGCGCTGGTCATGGACGCGCCGAAGTCGGCCAGCGGTGAGCTGTCATCCGGCCCGAACCGGGAGAGGTACTGCTTCACTTCCTCGCCGTACAGCGGGTTGGAGCGCAGCAGCTCCTTGATGGCACTGATGATCGCCAGGGTGTACGCCTTGAGTTCGTCGGCGTCTTCCTCCGGCTCGCTCGGGTATTCCACCTCCACCAGATAGGGGGGCTTGCGCCGCAGCCACTGGACGATGCGAAAACGCTGCAGACCCTGGGCGATGAACTGGACTTTGCCGCCTTCCTTCTGGGCGTGGTGCACGCGCACGGCGCAGCCCATGGTTTCCAGCTGATGGCTTTCGGGAATGCCCTGGTCGGCGTCCTGTTCGGACACATAGCAGATGCCCAGCACCCGGTGGTCGGTTTCGCCCACGCGCTTGAGCGTTTCATACCAGGGATCCTGATTGACCACCACCGGCTGTACCTGGGCCGGGAAGAACGGGCGGTTGGTCACCGGCAGCACATACATGCGGCGGGGCATGACCTGCTGCGGCAGCACCAGGCTCTTGCTGTGCTCGTCCTTGCCGATGTACTCGGTAACGTCTTCTTCGAACTCCTCAAGGCTGTCTTTGCGGTTATCGTCGTTCATGCCGTGTTTAACATCCATCAGAGAGTAAGGATCGGAAGGGCGACCGGGAGTCATCCGCCCGCGTGTCTGGAATTACTAGCAAATGTGGCGCCTGTTGGCTCTATTTCAAGGTGGCGCGGGGCCAATGGGCGCGGGCTCGGGCCGTCGCGGTTGATTTTCCCGGCGGAGGCCCCATGATCGAGGCTACTGACTTCTTAAACATTTGTGGAAAAGGTGCCGGGTACCTCGATGAGCGATTCGTCCTACATTTTTGACGCCACCATGGAAAACTTCCAGCAGAAGGTGATGGAAGCCTCTGCCCAGACACCGATCCTGATTGACGTCTGGGCGGACTGGTGCGCGCCCTGCAAGCAGCTGATGCCGATTCTGGAAAAGCTGGCGAACGACTACAAGGGCGGCTTCCTGCTGGCCAAGGTCAATGCCGACCAGCAGCCGGAGCTGACCGCGAGCCTGGGGGTTCGCAGCCTGCCGACCGTGATTCTGGTCAAGAACGGGCAGGCGGTGGACGGCTTCAACGGTGCCCTGCCGGAAAGTGAAATCCGCAAAGTGCTGGAGAAGCACGTGGAAGCCCCGGCGGAGGACCCGTACGACACCGCGCACCGCCTGTGGCAGGCCGGTGACCTTCAGGGGGCCATGGACCTGCTGTCGGAGTTGAACCGGCAGGACCCGGAAAACATGAAGGTGCTGATCGACCTGGCGCAGCTGAAGGCGGAAACCGGTGATGTCGATGCGGCCGAGCAGGTGCTCGAGAGCCTGCCCCCGGAAGAGAAAATGCAGCACCAGGCCCGGCAGCTGGCGGCGCGGGTGAAATTTCTCAAGCAGGCGGGTCAGTTGCCGCCGATGTCGGAGCTGGAGCAAACCCTGGCGGCCGAGCCGGACAATGCCGAGGCCCTGCATCAGCTGGCCCTGCACCATGTGCTCAAGGGCGACAACGCCCAAGCCATGGAACTGCTGATCCGCCTGATGCAGGTGGACAGCCAGTACCGGGATGGCATCGCCAAGACCACCCTGGTGGAGCTGTTCGACAAGCTGGGCAACAGTGACCCGGATGTCCGAGTATACCGTCGCAAGCTCTACACGCTGATGCACTGACCTGCGCCGCGAGTAAAAAAACGGGGTGCCGCTGGGGCACCCCGTGCCGGCATCAGCCGTTGCCTTTTCTCATCTGCTCGTACTCGTCCTCGAAGAAGAATTTGTCCTCCCCGAACGCCGGCTCCAGTTCGTGCAGCCAGGTGGCGGTCTCACTGTACTTGGCGAAGAACGGGCGCTGGACCCAGTCCGGGTTGCGTCCCTGCAGGAAGCGCAGCACGAAGACCTTCTCACCGTGAATCTCGGTGATGCCCTGAACCTCCACCTTGCCGGGGCCGGCACTCATGGAGGGGCCACGGGCAGTACGGCCAAGACCCGAGACCTGCTTCATCGCCTCTCGATAGATCTCGTAGGCCCGCGCCAGCGGCACCTCGAAATAGTTCTTGGCGCCGGTATCGCGCTCGACAAACATGTAGTAGGGGATGATGCCCAGTTGCACCTGCTTCTTCCAGAGCCGGGCCCAAGCTTCGGGGTGGTCGTTGACGTGGCGGATCAGGGGGCCCTGGGCGCGGATCTCGGCACCGGTGGCGCGGATGCGGCGAATGGCCTCCTCCGCGATGTCGGTGGACATCTCCTGCCAGTGGTTGTAGTGGGCCATGATGGCCACGTGCTTGCCGGCGTCCACCAGGCGCGTCAGCAGTTCGATCAGCTCGTCGGCGTCGTTGTCGGTCACGAACCGGTAGGGCCAGAAGGTGAGGGCCTTGGTGCCGATGCGGATGGTTTGGATGTGGTCATACTCCGGTGCCAGCAGCGGCTCCAGGTATTGCACCAGGTTGTGGGTCTTCATCACCATCGGGTCGCCGCCGGTGACCAGCAGGTCGGTCACCTCGGTGTGCTCGCGCAGGTAGCGGTGCAGCTTTTCCGCCTCGGTGCTGGCCATCTTCAGTTCCTTGTCGCCCACGAACTGGGCCCAGCGGAAGCAGAACGTGCAGTAGGAATGGCAGGTCTGGCCCTGGGCCGGGAAGAACAGCACCGTCTCCCGGTACTTGTGCTGCAGGCCGTTGAGCTTTTCGCCGTCCAGCTCCGGGATGTTCATGGCCATCTGGCCGGCCGGATGCGGGTTCAGCGCCTCCCGGATTTCCCGGGCGGCGGCCTGGATGGTTTGCTTGTCCGCACCCTCCCGGTGCAGCCGTGCCATACGCTCGAAATGTTCATCCTTGAGCATGCCCCGTTGCGGGAAGACCAGTTGGTAGATCGGATCGTCTGGAACCTTGTCCCAGTTGATCAGCTCGTTGATCACGTATTCATTGACCCGGAACGGCAGCACGCTGGCCACCACCTTCATTTCAAACAGCGTGTCCTCGGGGAGAGTCTGGATGGCCTCAATCTTGTCGAGCTGCCGGTCGGTATAGACCTTGAAGCGCCGTTCCTCGAAGTCAGTGACCGGGATCCTGTTCGGGAAGGTGACAATGGAGTTCATAGATCGCCCTCTCTCGGTTGTTGTGTTTTTGGTGTGTGGAGGTCGGCCTGAGGGGCCGGTCTCCGTTGGTCAAAAAATGGGCAGGGGAGTATACCGGAATTGGTGAATGTTTTCAGGTCTAAATGAATCGCTGGCCACGAGGCTGGCTCGGGCCCCGGCCGGACCGGGTGGTTTCGGGGGCCGTCTTCCGGACTAAGACCTTGGTCTGAGGCCGGTTGTCTGGCATCCAAGAAACCCTCATTATTGCGTAAGTAACCGAAATCAGCCGCTGAAAAGACGGAAAAATTCCGCCCGTGGTGACCTATTTGCACCAAAATGAAGTAAAAATACTACAATAGGGCCCGCATCATCGGTCGGGCTTCCCGCCGGCTGGCCGGGCAGGGGCCGCAGGCCCGCACCGGTGCCCGGGCCAGACAGGAAAACTCCGGAAGCTGTTCTATGCTTGATGGATGTCCCGAAGTGCTGCCCGGCAGTACAGCTATCAGGCTGATACACCGAAAAAAACACGGCTTTTCAACGCAGCTTTTTCATTCTTGCAGTGCGCCAGGCCGCCGATCGTGGCCCGCAATGCACCTTTTGATGCCAAGGGGAGGGTTTGATGTACCAGGACGATGATCCCATTGAAACCAGCGAGTGGCTGGATGCGCTCGAGTCGCTGATTGAAAACGAAGGCGTGGACCGTGCCAAGTTCATACTGGAACGCCTGTCCGAACGCGCCAGCCGCGAGGGAACCGAGCTGCCGTATTCCATCACCACGCCGTTCCGCAACACCATTCCGGTCACGGACGAGGCTCGCATGCCGGGCGACCTGTTCATGGAGCGCCGGATCCGCTCCCTGATCCGTTGGAACGCCATGGCCATGGTGGTCCGGGCGAACAAGCGCCCGGGTGACCTGGGTGGACACATCTCCACCTTCTCCTCGGCCGCGACCCTGTACGACGTGGGCTTCAACTACTTTTTCCACGCCGGCGACGAGACCCGCGAGTCGGATCTGGTGTACTTCCAGGGCCACGCGGCGCCCGGCATCTACGCCCGTTCCTTCCTGGAGGGCCGGTTCGACGAGAAGCAGCTGGACAAGTACCGTGAGGAAGTGGACGGTGAGGGCCTGTCCTCCTATCCCCACCCCTGGCTGATGCCGGACTACTGGCAGTTCCCCACGGTGTCCATGGGGCTCGGCCCGATCCAGGCCATCTATCAGGCTCACGTCATGAAATATCTGCACAGTCGCGAGCTGATCGACATGACCGGTCGCAAGGTCTGGTGTTTTGTCGGCGACGGCGAGTGCGACGAGCCGGAGACCCTGGGTTCCATCTCCAAGGCCGGCCGCGAGAAGCTGGATAACCTGATTTTCGTGGTCAACTGCAACCTGCAGAGGCTGGACGGCCCGGTGCGTGGCAACGGCAAGATCATCCAGGAGCTGGAAGGGGTCTTCCGTGGCGCTGGCTGGAACGTGATCAAGGTGGTCTGGGGCCGCATGTGGGACCCGCTGTTCGAGAAAGACGAGGACGGCATCATGCAGCGGGCCATGGACGAGATCTGCGATGGCGACCTGCAGAACTTCACCTCCAACGGCGCCGCCTACACCCGCAAGGAGTTCTTCGGCCGCTACCCGGAGCTGGCGAAGCTGGCGGAGAACCTGTCCGACGAGGACATCAACAAGCTGAACCGGGGCGGACACGACCCGTACAAGGTGTACGCCGCCTATCACAAGGCTGTGAACCAGGCCAATGGCCGGCCCACGGTCATCCTGGCGCATACCATCAAGGGCTATGGGTTCGGCGCCGCCGGCGAAGCCAAAAACACCGCGCACTCCCTGAAGAAACTGGACCTGGACACCCTGAAGGCGTTCCGGGACCGTTTCGGCGTGCCGCTTAAGGACGACGAACTGGAGGACGTGCCCTACTACCGCCCGGCGCCGGACAGCCCCGAAATCGTGTACATGAACAAGCGCCGGCAAGAGCTGGGGGGCTTCTATCCCAAACGCCGCAAGGACTGCCAGCCGCTCCAGATTCCCGCTCTGGACATCTTCAAGCCCGTGCTGGAAGGCTCCAACGGCCGCGAAATTTCCACCACCATGGCCTTCGTGCGTATCCTCAGCGCCCTGGTCAAGGACAAGCGCATTGGCAAGCGGGTCGTGCCGATCGTACCGGACGAGGCCCGCACCTTCGGCATGGAGGGCATGTTCCGGCAGCTGGGCATCTACACCTCCGAGGGCCAGAAGTACGTGCCCCAGGACCGTGACCAGATCATGTACTACCGGGAGGACAAGAAAGGCCAGATCCTTCAGGAAGGCATCAACGAGGACGGCGCCATGGCGGCCTGGATGGCGGCGGCGACCTCCTACAGCACCAACAACTTCCCGCTGATTCCGTTCTACATCTTCTATTCGATGTTCGGCTTCCAGCGGGTGGGGGATCTGGCCTGGGCCTCCGGCGACATCCAGGCTCGCGGGTTCCTGATCGGTGGCACCGCCGGCCGCACCACCCTCAACGGCGAGGGTTTGCAGCACCAGGACGGTCACAGCCACGTGCTGGCCAACACCATCCCCAACTGCAAGGCCTACGATCCCGCCTACGCCTACGAGCTGGCCGTGGTGATCCGGCACGGCATGAAGGAGATGTTCGAGGAGAACCGGAACGTCTTCTACTACCTGACGGTGGAGAACGAGAACTACGAGCAGCCGGCCATGCCCGAAGGCTGCGAGGACGGCATCATCCGTGGCATGTACAAGTTCGAGTCGGTCGAGGTGAAAGGCCGTAAGAAAGCGCCCCGGGTTCAGCTGCTCGGCTCCGGCGCGATCATGAACGAAGTGCGTGCCGCCGCTCAGTTGCTGAAGGATGACTGGGGCGTGGCGTCCGACGTCTGGAGCGTCACCAGCTACAACGAGCTGGCCCGCGACGGCCAGCACGCCCATCGCTGGAACCTCCTGCACCCGGACGACAACCCCAAGAAGCCGTACGTGACCCAGTGTCTGGAAAACCAGCCGGGACCGGTGGTGTCCTCCACCGACTACATCAAGCTGCACTCCGAACAGCTGCGGGCGTACATCCCGAAAACCTACCTCACGCTGGGCACCGATGGCTTCGGCCGCAGCGACACCCGGGAAAAACTGCGTCACTTCTTCGAGGTGGACCGCTACTACGTGACCGTGACGGCGCTTTCCGCCCTGGCGAAGGACGGTGAGGTCGACAAGGAGCGGGTCCTCGAAGCCATGCGCAAGTACGGCATCGACCGCAACAAACCGAACCCGGTGCAGAGCTGAGGAGACCGCCACATGAGTGAACAGGAAATCAAGGTTCCCGATCTCGGCGGTGCCGAGGAAGTCGAGGTTATCGAGATCATTGTCAGTGAAGGTGATTCCGTCGCCGAGGAGGATCCCATCCTGGCCGTCGAGTCCGACAAGGCCTCGGTGGAACTGCCGGCCCCGGTGGCTGGCAAGGTGACCCGGATCACGGTGAAGGTCGGCGACAAGGTCCGTGAGGGCGATGTCGTCGGCATGATCGTCGCCGACGGCGAGTCCGCCGCGCAGGATGATGCCGCGGCCGAGCCCCGGGCCGCCGAGCCGGACACCCCGGCTGCCGAGCCCGCGCCGGCGCCGAAGGCCGCCGGGGGTAGCCGCCGGGAGACCGTCAAGGTGCCGTCCCTGGACGGGTTTGAGCAGGTGCCGGTGATCGAACTCAACGTTGCCGAGGGCGATACCATCGCCGAAGAAGACGCGCTGGTGACCGTGGAGTCGGATAAGGCCACCATGGAAATCCCCTCGCCGTTCGCCGGCAAGGTGGAGCGGATTCTGGTCAAAGTCGGGGACAAGCTGTCCGAAGGCGACGACCTGCTGGAAATGACGGTGACCGACGCCGGCGCCCCCCCGGCGGCCGAGTCGCCGGAGCCGGCCCCGGCCGAGCCATCACGGCCGGCCGAGCCCCGCGAATCCGCGAAGCCCGAGCCCGCGCCGCAACCCCTGGGCGCCACCTATGAAATGCCGACGCCCGGGGCCAAGGTGCACGCCGGCCCGGCGGTCCGCAAACTGGCCCGGGAACTGGGAGTCGACCTGGCCCGGGTCAAGGGCAGCGGTCCCAAGGGGCGGATCGTCAAGGACGATGTCCAGGCCTATGTGAAGCGCCAGCTGCAGCAGGTGCAGCAGGGAGCCGGGGGCGCGCCCGCTAGTGGCATTCCCGGGGTGAAACTGCCGGATTTCAGCCAGTTCGGCGACATCGAACGCGAACCCATGTCCCGGATCATGGCGGCGACTGCGGCCAACATGCAGCGTAGTTGGCTCAACGTGCCCCACGTCACCCAGTTCGACGAGGCGGACATCACCGACATGGAAGCGTTCCGCAAGGCCCAGAAGGCGGCCGCCGAGAAGAAAGGTGTCAAGCTGACGCCACTGGCGTTCCTGCTCAAGGCCTGCGCCGCCGCACTGGCGGAGCTGCCGCAGTTCAACGTGTCGCTGGACATGGAGCGCAAGGAAGTCATTCGCAAGAAATACATCCACATCGGCATCGCGGTGGATACGCCGCACGGCCTGATGGTGCCGGTGGTCCGGGATGTGGATCAGAAAGGCCTCTGGCAACTGGCGGCCGAGAGCGCGGAGCTGGCCAGGAAAGCCCGCGACAAGGAGCTCAAGCCGGCCGACATGCAGGGCGCCTGTTTCACCATCACCAGCCTCGGTGGCATTGGCGGCACCGCGTTCACCCCCATCGTGAATACGCCGGAAGTGGCGATTCTCGGGGTCTCCAAGGCGGCCATGAAACCGGTGTGGGATGGCCAGGCCTTCCAGCCCCGGCTGATGCTGCCGCTGTCGCTGTCCTACGACCACCGCGCGGTGAACGGTGCCGACGCGGCACGCTTCACCACGCGACTGGCGCAGCTGCTCGGGGATATCCGGACGCTGTTGCTGTAACGGCGGGAGGCTGGCGGATGCGCCCGGTGCGCATCCGCAGCGGGAACGACAACGGGGGCCTGCAGGCCCCCGTTTTTTTGTGCGCCCGGCACGGGCGCACTCCTGGAGGTGCAAGTCCTCCCGTGAGCTGGCCACAGCGAACGAAGTGAAGC
>MDTD01143188.1_pt1 | contig 48411 bp, 36 predicted proteins | sample 811221 | NCBI WGS metagenome assembly MDTD01 (sample SAMN05326646, study PRJNA326480) | marine metagenome | isolation source: seawater | place: Pacific Ocean: South West | collected 2011 | reverse complement strand
CACAGCGGGCGTTTGGGGGGCAGCAGCACATTTGCGAGCAGAAGGCCCGTCGCGATCGCGAGCGCGATGATGACCGCGAGGACCGCGGTTTCGAGCCCTTGGACCGCCTTTTGATCGAGGAACGCCGACAGTGAACGGAAGCCGATCGAGCCTGGAACGAGCAGGATGAGGCCCGGGATGACCGCGACGGCGACGGGCCGATTGGCAATGATCGCGCGCGCGTTGGCGATCAACCCGACGAGGAGCGCGCTCGCCCCGGCGGCGAGTTCCGGACCCAGTTGATCGCCCAGTTCGCGTGCGGCGAGGAACCCGAGGGAGGCGACCAGCAGGATTGCCGGGATGTCGCGGGCGCTCGCCTTGAAGAGCACGGCGAGCGCGGTGGGCGCGAGCAGGAGCGCCGTCCACTGGGCGATCGGGGGCGTCGGGCGCGGCTCGGACTGGATCGCGATCGGCAGCAGCGCGCGCACGAAATGGGATCCCGCGGCGACCCCGAACGCGATCGATGCGAGCGACGCGGCGGCGCCGACGAGGCGCGCGGCACCCGATAGCAGGTGGCGCGTTGAGACTTCGCTGACAGCGATGGTGAGCGAGAGCCCCGGGATGAGGGCGATGAGACCCGCGACGATGACGATGTCGGTGCTGAGACCCGGGAGGCGCCACGCCGCGAAAGTCGCGAGGATCGCGACGACGGCGCCGGAGAGAAACTCGAACACCCGGATGAGGCGGCGGATCCGGTCGGCGAGCAGTGCGAGCAGGCCGACCGTCAGGCCCGCGGTGGCGCCGACGGCGATCTCGCGCCAGTGCCCGCCGAAGAAAAGGCAGGCGCAGGCGCCCGTCGAAGTGTGGGCCGCGAGGAAGACCGAGACGGGCCAGGGCGCGGGGCGAGCGAGGATCTGCGCGATCGCGGACCGCGCGTCGGCGATCGAGATCTCGCGGGCGGAGACGGCTTGCAGGACCGCGTCGAGGCGGACGAGGCGGTCGAGATTGATGTCCGCCGACTCGACCCGCACGAGTTTGGTCGTGTTCTGTGCGCCGGTGCCGATCGAGGCGAAGACGGAGGTCGGCGTCGCGAAAAACTCGGCGTGGATACCGATGCGATCCGCGGCCGTGGACAGGGCGCTCTCGATGCGGTCCGCGGTGGATCCGTTGGCCGCGAGCGCGCGCGCGAGTTCGACGAGGAATTCCGTTGCTTCCTGGTGATCAGCCGGGGTGATCTCGACGACGGGCGTCATGACGGGAGGATCGTAGACGCGGCGCGTACTTGTACGGCTTCGTGTTTTTTCGAGCCTGAAACCGTTGCAGACGGGAATCCGAGCCGATTCCTTTGCGTTCAATACATCAGAGGCGTCCTTCTTCCAGCGGATTACGGAGCGTCCGACAACCCGTCCTCTTCCCACGGCGGCTCGCCGCGATTCGTTCGCGGCGGGCCGTCATTTTTTTCCCGATCCCGGCACGCCGAGGGGAGGGAGGGTCCGTCTCGGACCGATCGGTAAGCGGGGAGCGGTGCCCCCTATACTCCCGCCCGATCGCGGGCCCGGCGTTGGGCGAGCGATGGTGGACATCCAGTTGGGATTCGAGGCGAGCGATGCTGAGGCGCACACATACCTGCGGCGAGCTGCGGGACGGTCATGTCGGTGAGTCGGTCACGCTGAACGGGTGGGTGAATTCCTACCGCGACCACGGGACCGGGCTGATCTTTGTCGACATCCGGGACCGTTACGGGCTGACGCAGGTGGTCTTCGATCGTGAGGACGCGGACCAGAGCCTGCTCGACGCGGCGGACACGCTCCGGAACGAGGACTGCATCGCGGTCCGGGGCACGGTCCGTGTCCGGGACGGTGGCCCGAACCCGAAGCTGGCGACGGGGACCATCGAGGTCGTGGTCGCGGAGCTCGAGGTTCTCGCGAAGACCGAGAACCCGCCTTTCCTTCCGGGTGAGAAGGGGAGCCTGCCCAGCGAGGATCGTCGCCTGCGGTACCGGTACATGGACCTGCGCCGACCCGAGATGCAACGGATCCTGACGGTGCGGCACCGGGTGAGCCAGTTCACGCGTCGGTTCTTCGACGAGCGGGGGTTCCTCGAGGTCGAGACGCCCATGCTGACCAAGAGCACGCCCGAGGGGGCGCGGGACTTCATCGTGCCGAGCCGCCTGCAGCCCGGCACCTTCTACGCCCTGCCTCAGAGCCCCCAGCTGTTCAAGCAGATCCTGATGATCGCGGGGTTCGACCGGTACATCCAGTTGCCCCGGTGCTTCCGGGACGAGGACCTGCGGGCGGACCGGCAGCCCGACTTCACGCAGATCGATCTCGAGATGTCGTTCGTCGATCGAGACGCGGTCCTCGAGATCATGGAAGAGTTCGCGCGGGCGCTGTGGAAGGACCTGCTGGGCGTGGAGATCCCCCCGCTCGAGCGGATGACCTACCGGCACGCGATGGACACCTATGGGAGCGACCGCCCTGATTTACGGTACGGGCTGGAGCTGGTCGATGTTTCGGACCTCGCGTCGAAGACCGACTTCAAGGTCTTCAGCGGGGCGCTCGAGAAGAAGAGGGGCTGCGTCAAGGCGATCCGCGTGCCGAAGGGGGCGGAGAAGCTCACCCGCAAGATCACCGACGGGTATACCGAGTTCGTCAAGCAGTTCGGCGCGGGAGGCGTGCCGACCGCGAAGGTGAACGATGCGGGCGACCTGGAGACCGGCGTCGCGAAGTTCATCGAGCCCATCAAGGCGGAACTCGTCGAGCGCCTCGGGCTCGAGCCCGGCGACCAGGTGTTCTTCGGGGCTGACTCATACAGCGTCGTCACACGCGCGCTCGGTGAGCTGCGCCAGAAGATCGCGAAGGACCTCGGCCTCATCCCCGAGAACGCCTGGGCGTTCTGCTGGGTGATCGATTTTCCGATGTTCGAGTGGGACGAGGAAACGAAGCGGTTCTACGCGCTGCACCACCCGTTCACGGCGCCGACCCCGGCGCAGGTCGATGCGTTCATGGGCGTCGATAAATCGGATGTCGATGCCGTGGAAGCGATCCTGAGTTCGGGGTACGACATGGTCGTCAACGGCTCGGAGATCGGGGGCGGGTCGATCCGTATCCACAGGCAGGACATCCAGAAGAAAGTGTTCGACCTGATCGGGATGAGCAAGGAGGAGGCGGATGCCAAGTTCAGCTTCCTGCTCGAGGCGCTCAGCTACGGCGCGCCGCCGCACGGCGGGATCGCGTTCGGGCTCGATCGGCTGGTGATGCACCTCGCGGGAACCGACAGCATCCGCGATGTGATCGCGTTCCCGAAGACGCAGACCGGTTCGGACCTGATGTGCGATGCGCCGAGCCCTGTGGACGACAAGCAACTCGACGAGCTGTTCATCGCGAGCACCTGGGAACCGGAAGAGGCGTGAACGCCCCGGTTACTCGACTTCGATGAACCAATCGGCGAGCGCCCGCGCGACGAGTTCATGGCCGCGACGGTTCGGGTGGTTCGCCTGGCTCATGAGCGAGGCGGGTCGTGCGCCGCGTTCGATCGCGTCGCGGAAAAGGGCGGCGCTGTCGACGAGCCCGACCCGGTGTCGGGCGGCGAGTTGTCGGATCTGCTCGGCGTGGCGATTCAGCGGGTCTTCGGGGCTCTCCAGATCGGCGCTGGTGTCCGGAGTTGGGGTGAGGAGGATCACGCGGACGCCCGCGTCCTTCGCCTGCTCGATCATGCTCGTCCACGCGGCGCGGGCGCGTTCCAACCCGATCGCTCGATCGTTGAGCGCATAGTCGATCGTGATGACATCGGGTTTCTTTGCGAGGACATCCGCGGCGAAGCGTGCGGCGCCCTGCTCGGCGTGCTCGCCTCCGACGCCTGTCCGGATGAACTCCACGACGCTGGTGGTGTACCGGGCCTGAACCAGGCGGTGGGTCAGATGCGGGTAGGCGTCGAACGGGCGAACATCACCACCGCGGAAGTAGCCTGTCGGGACGCTGTGCCCGTGGCAGACGACGGTGACCATTCGGTTGTGCGGCCATTGTCTCTCGAGTTCGGCTCGGATCTCGGCGAGATACGAGGCGCGGTCCGCGGGCGCGGGTGCCGTCTCTGGTAGGCCAGCGCCACTCAGTATCGCCGCGAAGAGCAGGTTGATCAGGGCGGCATACAGCAACCGGGACGGGGCTTTGCGATGAGCCTTCATGGATGGAGTTTATGGGTGGGCCCACGCGCGGCGCTCGACCCGGTTCGTCTCGTGATTGCTGTCTTTTGCGGGCTTCTGGGTCTCTGGTAAACTGCGGGCATGAAGATCTACCAAGTTGACGCGTTCACCGATCGGGTGTTTGCGGGCAACCCCGCGGCGGTCGTGCCGCTGCGGGAGTGGCCCGACGACGACCGATTGCTCGCGATCGCGGGGGAGAACAACCTCTCGGAGACCGCCTTCTTCGTGGAAGGGGGTGATGGTGCGGCCGACTTCCACTTGCGTTGGTTCACGCCCCGGGTCGAGGTTCCGCTCTGCGGACACGCCACGCTCGCGAGTGCGCATGTGCTCTTCGAGCACATGGGTTTCGAGCGAGACACGATCCGCTTCAGCACGGCGCGGAGCGGAGAACTGGTCGCGACGCGGGACGGCGAGTCGGTCCGGCTGGATTTTCCTGCCTGCGGGCACGAGTCGATGGAGGTGGGGACCCCGCTCGTGCGAGCCTTGGGGCGGCAGCCCGCGGAGGTGTACCGATCGGGGAAGAACCTCTTGTGCGTGTACGACAACAAGCGTGAGGTGCTGGAGATCGAGCCGGACGCGGGGGGCATCGAGTCGCTCGATGCGCTCGGGGTGATCGCGACTGCGCCCGGGACGCGGCACGATTTCGTGAGCCGGTACTTTGCGCCGGGGGCGGGGGTGCCGGAGGACCCGGTGACTGGCTCGGCGCACTGCTCGCTCGCGCCGTACTGGGGTCAGCGGCTGGGCAAGAAGCGTCTCACAGCGCATCAGGTTTCCAGGCGCGGGGGGGAGATGATCTGCGAACTCGCGGGCGAACGCGTCCATCTCATCGGGCGCGCGGTGACCTATCTCGAGGGCGAACTCCGGATCGAAGAGGACGCGTAGCGAGAACACCGCGCTGCATTCGCACCGCCCCGCGACGCGTGACGCGGAGTGTGTCCGGGCGACGCCGGGCGCGGGATCGATCCGGAAAGTTCAGGGGCTCGGCATCCAGATCGTCTTGCCAGACTCCGCGTCGCGGGCACCGCTTGCGCAGTCCGCGATGACCGCCGCGACGCTGTCGGGCGTGAGGCAGGACTCGGTCGGGAGGTCGTCAGCGGTGATGAGGGAGCGGAGCAGGTCCGTTTCCACGGCGCCGGGGGCGACGCAGAAAACCCTGATGGACGAGTCTTCCCCCAGTTCGTTCGAGAGACCGGTCGTCAGCGTGTTCAGCGCCGCCTTCGCGGCGCCGTAGACGCCGAGGCCCGGGAACGGGTCGTCGCTCGCGATGCTGGAGACTTGGACCAGACGCCCCGCATTTTGCTTCCGGAACAGGCGGACCGCCGCGGCGGAGATCAGGATCGGTCCGGTGGCATTCACCGCGAGGATTGCTTCGATCTCCGCTTGCTCCAACTCCCACGCGGGCTTGAGCGGGGACCACCCGGCGTTGTTGACCACCGCGTCGAGGCGGCCGAAAACGCTCGCTGCGCGAGAGGGCAGGTCGTTCGCGGCATCCGGTTCGGCGATGTCCGTCGGAAGGGCCGACCAGTCCTCGCTCTCGTTTCCGAGCATGGCGCCTGTTTCCCGGAGCGGGTCCTCTCTCCTCCCGACAAGGACGAGACGGTGGGCGTTTCTGGATGGATCCGCGAGCGCCATGCAGGTGGCACGCCCGATACCGGATCCCGCGCCGGTGACGAGGGCGACGGGTCTGGAGTCACTCATGGGTCTGGGGCCTCCTTGCTCCGGGTCACCCCTTGAGGTTCACGCGGAGGGGCTCCCCGCTCCGTCCGGACGCGGTGCGTTCCGTACCGTCGGGAAGGAGCACGCGGACATTCATCGCGCGGTCGATGCCCGGCATCCCGCCTTCCCTCTGGGTGCTCCGCACGAGCACCGTGTCGCCCCGCCTCGTCGCGGTGAAGTCGGTCCGGCGGTATTCGTCTTCCCGGAAGCCCCAGCCCTCCCCGGCGTCTTCGTAGAGCGTTCCCGAGGCGTTGCCGGAAGCGTCGAGGGTGACGAGAAGCGTCAACTCGTCGCGCTGGTCGGGGCGGTCGCCAAAGTGCTGGTGGACGGGTCCGGTCGGGATGATCGAGCCCGGGCGGGCATAGAGCGCGGGCTGGTCTGGGTCTTCGCTGTCGCGGCCCTCTCCGTCGAAGTCGGGGAAGTCAAAGGCACGCCACGCAACGCCCTTGACGGGCTTGGGCAGGATGTGGACGCGTTCGCGGTTCGGGGTGACATGCGCGGCGATGAGCAGGTCGTCCCCGAGCAGGAAGGAGTCGTCCTCGCTGCGCAGCGCGGGATCCGTCGGATCCGCGAAGAACACCGGGCGTGCGATCGGTAGCCCTGTCCGGTGGCTCTCTTCGAAGAGCGTGTAGAGAAAGGGCATGAATCGGTAGCGGCGCTCGATCGCTCGGCGGCTTGTCGCTTCAGCGTCCTCGCCGAACGCCCAGGGCTCCTTGTCGATGTTCCCCTTCGCGGTGTGTCCCCGCGCGAAGGGCATCAGGGCGCCGAAGCCCATCCACCGCGCGAACATCTCCCCGTCGCCGTCACCCGCGAAGCCTCCGATGTCGGGGCCGCAGAAGGGTTGGGCGGACAGGCTGAGGTTGAGCATCATCGGGATGGAGACATCGACATGGTACCAGTTGGCGGTGTTGTCCCCGGTCCATGTCGCGCCGTATCGGTGTCCGCCGATGTAGTTCGCGCGGCTGAGCACGAACGGGCGTTTGTCGGGGTTGACCGCCATGACGCCCTCACGGGTCGCGCGGACCATGAGCATGCCGTAGACATTGTGGAAGCGTGCGTGCGACGCGGGCCCGCCGAACTCCGGATCGGCGCGGTGCCAGTTGTCCTCGGGCATGGTCTTGGTTGGCACATTGAACACCGCGGGCTCGTTCATGTCGTTCCAGACGCCGTCGATGCCCTGGGCCATGAAGTCCTCGTAGAGCCCGGCCCACCATTCACGAACACGCGCGTTGGTGTAATCCGGGAACACGCACTCGCCGGGCCAGACATAGCCCGTGTAGGTCTCGCCGTCCGCGGTCTTGACCCAAGCGTCGATCGCGTCGCCCGAATCGGCGACGAAGTAGCCGTCCTCGTTCTTCACGCCCGGGTCGATCATCCAGACATTGGAGAACCCGATCGAGTCGAGGTACGCGTTCAGATCCGCGGGGTCCGGGAATTGCGACTCGTCCCAGGTGAAGACCCGGAACTCGTTCATGTAGTCGATGTCCATCCAGATGACATCCGCGGGGATCCGGCGTTCGCGGAATTCCGCGGCGACTTCGCGCACGCGGCTGTCGGGGTTGTATGAGTAGCGACACTGGTGATAGCCCACCGCCCACTTGGGGGGCATCTCGATCGTGCCCGTCAGGTCACCCAGTTTGGTCAGCACATCCTTGGGGCTGGGGCCGTCGATGATGATGACCGGGTGGTCTGGCCCGTCGGTGCGGAAGACGATGTCTTCCGACAGATCGATCTCGCAGCGATGGGTCGTGTCGGCGAGCACCCCGAACGCGGTCCCGTCCTCGCGCACCGCGAGCACCCACGGGTGCGAGGTGTAGAGGTTGGGGCTGTTGTCCTGGTACCCGTACGCGTCGAGGTTCCAGCACTCGGTGGTGCGTCCGTTGCGGAGCAGGGGGCCTGCCGCCTCACCCGTCCCGTAGAGGCTCGTCTCCGCGTCGATGTCGATCGTCGCGACGAAACGGTCATCCCCGTGGAGGACGGAGGCGCCCCGCGAGAACGCGACGGAGACGCCCAGGTCATCGGGCGCCGCGCCGGTCGCGGGCCGGGGCGTTTCGAGCGCCATCGAGGGGACGCGGTGGAGCTTGGCCTGCTCGCTCGCGTGAAAACGGACGATCCGATCGCCGATGCTCTCGCTGACAATCTGTGCGGATACACATCCGCCCGCGAGCATGACGACGAGTGCGGAGACCGGTCCGAGAACCGAGCGGCGGGGAGTTGCGGACAGGAACATATTGGGTGCTCCGTGGTTGGTGTTCGTTTCCGGGAATGGCTCCCGAACGCGGCGGCGCCGATCGTCCGGGAAGTCTGCGTGTTTCCTCATCCCGACGCAGAGAATCGTCGAATTGTAGGGCGGAAAGCGGTATTGTAACCGGACCCGTCCGACTGGATGGAGAGATGTGATGCGCGGCGTCGGGTTCGCGAGGCCTCCGGAATCTCGAGCACGAGCGGTCTTGCGGCGTGTTCGGGGGGGACGCTGAGAGCGAAGGAGATATTGCGTATGCGTGCGACGGCGATCTGTGCGCTCCTAGCACTGACTGGTTCGGCCGCGTCTGTTGACGGCGCTGAACGGGTGATCCTCCAGATTTTCGAGACTGAGTGGGACGACATCGAGCGTCGTGCCGCGGACATCTTTCTCGCGGGGTACGGCGCGGTGTGGATCCCGCCCCCTTCGAAGGCGTCCGATCCGTTCAGCGTCGGTTTCGATGTGTTCGATCGGTTCGACCTCGGGAAGCCGCCGCTCGCGGATTCGAGCGGGAGCCGCGCGCGGACGGCGTACGGCACGGAGGCGACCTTCGGTGCGATGGTCGAGGAATTGCAGCGCGCCGATGTGCACATCTACATCGACACCGTCCTGAATCACAATTCGGGGCGTTCGACCAGCGATGCGTTCCTCGCGGACGGGGGATGGCCCGGCTTCTGGATTCCTCGCGAATCACCGCCTCGCGACAAGCTCCCGACCGACGACTGGGGCGATTTCCACGGCGGCAACGGGGGGGGCTATCTGCAGAGCGAGAACCCCGGTGCGCCGAACTACAACCTGTGGCGCGGAGACCTCGTCGCGCTCGTCGATATCCAGCAGGACCGATCGAACCAGTTCATCCGCCAACCGATCGAGGCGGGCAACCCGGCGAACATCCCGGCGGGGAACATCCGGAACGGGCCCGATCCCGAGAACCGGCGGTTCTACCCCGACCAGATCCTCTCCCCCGAAATCTTCGTGAACCCCGCGTCCAATCACAGCGGGGCGCAGGTCGAGACACGGTACCCGTTCAATCTGAACAACCCGATGGGCGGCGATCCCGTCGTCGAGGATTCCACGGGCTACCTGCGTCGCTGGCTGCAGTGGATGCTCGAGGTCCAGCACATCGACGGGTTCCGCCTGGACGCGTCCAAGCATGTCTTCCCGTGGTGGTGGGATACCCACTTCGATTCCGCGGTCTTCAGGGGACGCACCGACCCCGCGGGGAACAAGGTGACCCCGTTTTCGTTCGGAGAGAACACCACCGGCAACTTCGACATCCTCGCGAATTACTACCGCAAGGACGCGTTCGCGAACCGCGGCTCGCTCGACCTGAGCGGCGCGGGCAAACTCCGCAATCTCGTCAACGGGGGCGGGTTCGGTTCGTGGGCCGATCTCTTCAGCAACGCGGACACGGGCCACCTCGATCAGGCCGACGACGGATTCCAGAACGGATCCGCCGGCGTGTTCCATGTGTTTAGCCATGACAACGGGTCGGTCGGCGACGGTGGTTCGCTCCCGCCTCTTCCCAGCAACCGGCAGCAGGGTTGGTTCGCGCACGCGTACATGCTGATGAGGCCGGGCCTGCCGATCGTGTATTACAACGGGCGGGGGGTTCCGCGCAGCTTCGGGTTCTTCCCGCGAGAGGGGACGCCGGTCGCGCTGGGGTGGGACCCGATCACGCAGTCTCCCGAGGATGTGATGACCACGCTCGTGGATCTCCACAACGGGATCGCAACGGGCGACTACTACCAGCGCAACGGCAACATCAGCGATGTTCTGGTGTTCGAGCGGGCGAACAACCCGGGCGGGGGCCTCGTCGGCAACACCATCGTTGCGGTCAACGATCGGTACGACTCCGGGGTCGACACGCTGACCGTCGGGACGAGCTTCGCGCCGGGCACCCGACTCGTCGAGCAGACCGGCAACGCGGCGGATCCTCAGGTCGATCCGGGCGGGGTGATCCCCGAGGTGCTCACCGTTTCGGGGAGCGGCAGCGTGACGCTGACCGTGCCCCGGAACAGCTCAAGCGCCGGAGAGCACAACAAGGGCTTCGTGGTCTACTCGCCCGCGCTGCCCGACGCGACGATCACGATCGTGGGGCAGAACGGCGTCGTGCCCGCCGACCCGCCCGCGTTCCCCGACTTCCTCCAGCGACTCAACGACATCCCGGTCGTGACCGCCGACGCGTTCACGCTGCGTGTCGAGACGGTGCCCGGAGACAGCGTCGACCTCACCACCGACGACAACACGCTGTTCAAGATCGATGACGGCGCGGAGGACTGGAACGGGAACGGCTTCCCCGATGTCCCGATCACGGACGCGTCCTTCAGCGGTTTCGAGGAGTTCACCGACCTCAAGAGCCCGGGCATGTCCAACCCGGACCGCGAGGGGCTCTACGAGCAGGTGATCGACGCGACGCGCCTGAGCGAGGGGTTCCATTACATCCGAACGGTGTCGTTCCGCCAGCGGCCCGCGGGGACGGGACCGCTCGCCGACGAGGAGCGTGCGGTGGTCTACATCGATCGCAAGCCGCCCGATATCGATCTCGAGGGGGAGGGGCAGACTTTCGACCTCGATCGCCCGACCTTCCGGTTCCTGCTCAACGACCGGACCCCAGAGGTCATCTACGCGTTCCTGAATCTCGAGCCCGGCGAGGATCCGCTCTCGATGCTCACCGCACCGAACGCGGCCCGACGGTACGACCGCGCCGAGTGGCGCAACACCTTTGACGAGACCCTCCAGCCGGGGGAGAACACCGTGACCATCGTCGCGGTCGAGCCCTCCGGGAGGCAGGCGATCCTCGAGTACACGGTCTTCTTCGGATCGGATTGCCCGGCGGACCTCGCCGAGCCCTTCGGCGTCCTGGACCTCGCGGACATCAACGCGTTCGTCACGGGTTTTGTCACTCAGGACAGCGACGCGGACCTCGCCGAGCCGTTCGGGGTCTTCGACCTCGCGGACATCAACGCGTTTGTCAACGCGTTCGCCGCGGGCTGCCCGTGACCCCGATCAGGGATCAACTGGATTTGTGTCACCAGAGGTGACCAGACTCGCGGATCTTGCATCTGCGTTGAGCCTCGCATCGCCGCATGCGAGGTTTTTCTTGCGCCCGGTCCAAGTTCAGCGGGCCTCGTGCATGTGGAGTCGGAGTCGAATGTCCGTCGCCGTGTGCGACAGCACCGGCGCGTTTCATCCGGCACTCTGTGGACCGTCGCAAGGACGCATCGCTGCGTGCGGCCGCTGGAAGGCACTGCGGTTGTGAATTATCATCTCGACCTTGAAAGACGCCACGCCTGCGGCACAACGACTGGTTCCCCGAGTCTCCATCGCTGCTGGAGTGGTGTTGCTGCTGGTGAACCAATGCTTGATCCTGCCCGGAGACGAGTTCGTTCAATCGCAGCGGCCGGTGGACTTTGCGCACTGGTCGCTTCTCTTCGGCGTGCTCCTGTGTCTGCCGCTGAATCGGCTTCCCTCGGGCCGGCGGGTCGGCAGCGTTGCGACGGGCATGCTCTGGGTCGGATCGGTCGCGCTTGTGGGGCAGGCCGTCATCGATCTGTGCTGGTGGAGCTACGGCAATGATCTGAAGGGCCTGAACGACTTTGTCGTTCAGTTGATGGCGGAACCATCGATCCGCGTGCCGTTCATCACGATCGGTCCGGTGTTCTTCTACTTGGGGATGCTCGGGCACCTCTCAAGGCTCGCGGGGCGATGGTCCATGCCGATGGTCCTCGGTATCACGAGCGTCGCGATGATCGGGGTGGGGTCATTCGTTCTGCGGGAGCGTCTTTCGATCCTCGCGGGTCATGCCATCCTTACCTTGGCGATCATGTGGATGCTGATCGCGCTACAAGATCAGGGGGGGCCTGAGTCCGCAGCCGCGTATGGGGCTCGAATCGAAAGCCGCGAGTGAGGTCCCGCCATCGACCAGACGCGCAGGGCCCCCGGTGTCAAGTCGGAGGGGCGGCGTGCGGTCGCCCCGTGCCACGGTTGCTCCGACCCTGACCGGCGCACGAAAAAGGGCCCCGCCGGAGCGGGGCCCTTGAGAGATCAGTTGGTCAGATGCTGATTACGGGCAGCCGCCGGTGAAGGCGCCGACGAACGCGGTGATGTCCGCGAGGTCGAAGACCCCGAACGGCTCGGCGATATCCGCCGCCGGGTCCGCGGTGGTGAAGGCGGACACGAACGCGGTGATGTCCGCGAGGTCCAGGACGCCGAAGGGCTCGGCGAGGTCCGCGGCGTTGCAGCCGTCCTGCACCGGGTCGCTGAGGTTGATGAACTGGTTGCCCGCGATCGCGGAGAAGTCGACATTGAAGGTGTCGCCCAGGTTGTCGGTCCCCGCGGAATCGCCCAGGACCTGGTTGGACATGAAGCTGAAACCGCTGTTGCTGATGAAGCCAGCGATCTTGATATCCGACGAGCCGTCCCAGCCGAGTTCGTCGAGGTCGAAGCACATCTCGACACCCGTGGAGACCTGGCGCACGATCGACGACACCGCGGTGTCGGCGGTCACGCCCGCGACATTGGAGTTGTCCAGCGCGACCTGAACGAGGCCCGGGACCGGGTTGAACGGGTCGATCTGGGTCTGGCGCGGGGCATACTCCGCGAAGAGCGCCGGGGCGCCGGGCAGGTCGACGCGGGGACCCGAGAAGTCGAGGATCTCGTTCGCGTCGGGCAGCGGGTTGCCCACGCCGTCCTCGATGCCGCCCCCGAAGAAGCTGCCGTAATCGAGCTGGAACTCGGAGATCGGATCGACGAGGGCGCCGTCGGTGCGGAGGACCGCGCAGTCCGCGAAGAAGAGCAGGTTGCCGCTGCCGCCGTCGACGCCGTTGTTGGTGTTGAGCCAGTAATCCGCCTCGAACCCTTCGTCGAACTTCAGGCCCGCCATCGTCTGCAGAGCGCCGAAGGAGATGTCGATGTTGGTGATGGGGTCGCCCGCGGCGTCGAAGCCGACCTGGTTCTGCCCGCCGGGCTGGACATCGAAGAAGATGTTGAGCTTGTTGTAGTTGACCTCCATGTTGCCGCCCACGAAGACATAGAGGAAGTTGTCGCCCAGCTCGGTGGTGACGACCTGCGCCCGCAGGTTGTCGAGTTCGGAGCCGTACGCCCAGTTGTCGTCGGGGGAGACGGGGGTCGCCTGCGAGGGGTCGCCCGTGACGCCCGCGATGTTGGAGTTGTCGACCGCGAGACCGATCGCGGGCGCGCCCGCGTCGCCGCCCGCGACGAGCCCGGCGTTCGCGGCGCCATAGCCCGCGAGGGTGCCGGCGATGTCGACGATCCAGGTCTCGCTGATCGCGTCGAACGCACCGAAGAGCGCGCGGGGGACATTGGGTGTCATGCCGTCCATGTCGTCGTCGGTCGCGTCGATCGAGACGACATAGTCGGGGCGGAACGCGTCGCCGACGCCGCCGTCGAAGGTGACCGCCGCGTTGCCGATGAAGCCGCCGTTGCCGAGGCCCGCCGAGAGGGTCTGGGCACCGCTGCCCGCGCCGTCGGTGTCGATGTAGAGGTCCAGGCCGTTCCCGTTCGCCTCGAGGTTGCCGGCAATCATGAGGTAGATGCTGTTCGCGTCACGGGCGACGAAGACCTGGTCGATCTCCGAGCCGCCCCCGCCGATGGGGGTGCCGTCGGTGCTGTTGCCGAAGCCCGTGTAGTTGCCCTGGGTGAAGACCGCGGCGCCGTAGCCCGCGTCCGCGGAGCCGTCGACGGTGATTGTCGCGCTCGGGATCGACGCGATGTCGATGAACTGATCGCCCGGGAACGCGGCCTCGTCGGAGAAGTCGGGCGAGTTGCCGATGTTGGGCGTGTCCAGCGGCAGGCTGCCGATGATCTGGTTGCTCATGAAGGTGCGATCACCCGAGGTGACCCAGCCCGCGAGGCGGAACGAGGTCGCGCCGCCCAGCGCGCTGATCGGGATCTGGATCTCGACGCCCGTCGTGACATTCTCGGGATCGCCGAACTCGCCGCCGTTGAACATCCCGGCCATGTTGTCGCCGAAGCCGGTCGGGACGCTGTTGACCCAGCGGATGGGACCGTAGAAGTCCGACTCGGTCGCGTCGTCGTAGATGCCGTCGATGGTGGGCTGGGCGCACGCGAGGCCCGCGAGGCTCGCGAGCAGGGCGGCACCGATTGCGTTCTTACGATTCATTGTGTTGATCTCCCTGTGGATGTGAACTGTCGCGGGCCTCTCAACCCGACCCCGAAACGACCCCGGAACCGGGCGGTTGGGCCCGGGAGGGGAACACCTGAGCATAGCGGAGCCGGGGACGCTGAGCGATACAAAATCACGCAGATTCCGGGTCCCAGAACCCCCATCTGTCACAGCACAGCGGGGCTTGCGCCGAGCCTCCCCGCAGACCCGCCTCGGCGATCCGTGCACTGCGCGGCGACCGTGGAATCCAGGGCGGACGCCGATCCGCGGCATCGGAACCGTGCAGACAATGCTGAATGGGGGCTTTCTGATTCAAGGCTGATGTCTACGGACGCGGAGGGTCTGCGACGGGGTGGGGGAGCCCGGGCCGCCGATAAGGCGAAGGATGATGAGGTCGAGAAGAGCCCGGAGTTATCCGCTTAACGCAAACTGTGTTGCACCAGAAAGTGCCCGAAAACGACTGGGTTGGATCAGTTTGCGCGTCTGTTTCACGCCCGTTTCGGCTACAGTCACGCTCGGCGAAGATCCAAACCGATGTCTTCGTCGGATAAGATGTGTATGCGGCAGCGCTCATCGCGCCGCCGGTGAGCGAGGCGGCGGTGCTCGGGGCTCTGGGCCGCCCGCGCAGACATGTTCCGGGAGGCTGTATGGACCGTTTGTTTCCCTCTCGCCGCGGCTTCACGCTGATCGAGCTGCTCGTGGTGATCGCGATCATCGCGCTGCTGATCGGCATCCTGCTGCCGGCGCTCGGCAAGGCGCGCGAATCCGCCCAAAGGGTCGCGTGCATGTCCAACATTCGCTCGATCGGGCAGATGATGAACTCGTACGCTCTCGACGAGAATGATTGGTTCCCGTTGATGCCAATGCAGCCGGTCGATCGCAATAGATATCTCTTCGGGTCACAGGACCCGTCCAGCCCTGATCCAGCAAACCGCGGCCTCGGAGGACAAGCTCTGTATGGAGGGCCCGCGGGCTTGTTTAGTCTTTTTCAGGTGGGAGATGGGGAGTTCATGGGGTACGACGCCATCCCTGAGGGGGATCGCGGGTACATCGGTCACGGTGGCGTCGGTGGGGCCGCTGGTCCGCGATTCGGCGCCTATTGGGACGGGAACACTGAGCCACTTCTTTCCGGTTATGCCGATGGCTTCGGAATGCTGACCTGTCAGGCTGACCAGAGCGATGTGTATTACGGGCGCGGCAGCGCTTACGCCAACCCTAACAACACGCCGCGGTACCCGGACGCAATCGCAGACGGCAACGCGAAGGTCCCAGAGGAGCCGGGTGGTGATCTTGATGTCGTTCACTACAATGTCAGTTACCTCTATGTCGCGGGTCTCCGCTTCAGCGACCCCAAGATCCCACTTCCGATCCCGCTCTGGGGCGATGAAACAGACGGTCGAGATCTCAGCACCCTTGGATGGTGGCGAGATTCGGACGAGGAGACGCGGCGCCGCGTCGGTTTCAACAATTCCACTTGGTACGCGGATGTGGACAACCACGGATCAGAGGGTGCCAACTTCGTCTACACCGATGGTCACGCCGACTTTATCCGAGGGGAGCAAGACGGATCGGTGCACGATCAGATTTTCGGATACGACAACCTCGCTCCAGGCGAGCGGAACATCGGCATCCGAGCAGCGCAGCCTAACCCGCTCCCGTTCAACACGCCGAATTTCACAAACCTCGTCGAGACGATCGACTGACGCGCCTCGCCGAAGAACGGAAAGAGAAACGGCCCCGCTCGACGAGCGGGGCCGTTTTTATTGTGAGTTATCAGCAAGCGAACCGGGGCTCAGGGGCAGCCGAGGAGGAAGGCCTTGTTGAAGGCGGTGATGTCCTCAAGATCGAAGACCGAGTCTTCATTGATGTCCGCGATGGGGTCCTGAGCCGAGAACGCGGCGGCGAATGTCGTGATGTCCGAGAGATCCAATACACCGAACGGCGACGCGAGGTCGGCCTCGTTGCAGGGCGAGATCCCGGCGTCGCGCTCGTATGCGCCCTTGTCCACGATCGGGGCGGTGCCGACACCGAGGTCGGTGACAGTCACCACATCGAAAAACCGATCTTTCCCCTCTCGGTCAAGCTCGATGTTGTTGTCCTGAAGTGACTCGTTCCGCCCCGCGTCGATCGCGGGGGAGGTCGCCTGCAGGCGAAGATCGGCGTTCGCGGCGTCAATGAAGAGCGGGTCGTGCGTGTCGGCTATGACCCGACGAGCCGTTATGCGGACATCGACAACCACGGCAGCGAGGGCGCCAACTTCGTCTACACGGATGGTCATGCCGATTTCATCCGTGCGGAGAGCGCCGCGAGTGTCCACGATCAGATCTTCGGGTTCAACCCGACCGACCTGAGCGCCACGCAGCGGAACATCGGGATCCGCGCGACGCAGCGGAACCCGCTGCCGCCGAATCAGCCGGACTACACCCAGCTGGTCCAAACCATCGACTGACCGATTCGTACAAGACTTCCCAACGACGCCCCGAACCCAGCGGGGCGTTTTTTTTCGTCCACCGGGCAACTCACTTGCCAGCAGTCGCGAACGGGTTATCATTAGCAGGAATCCGCTTGCTGACTCCGATCAGGACACACCCGCCGTGACGCGCCGAATCTCCCGCACAGCCCACGCCTTCACGCTGATCGAACTGCTCGTCGTGATCGCGATCATCGCGCTGCTCATCGGCATCCTGCTCCCCGCGTTGTCGGCCGCCCGCTCCTCGGCGCAGACCGTCGCCTGCCTGAGCAACCTGCGGCAGCTCGCGATGGCGCAGTTCATGTATGCCAACGACAACGACGGGGCGCTCGTCGACGCCGGGATGCCGCACGGCGGGCTCGATCTCGGGTCGATCGACAGCCTCTGGATCACAACGCTTGCGGAGTACTACAACGACCCGGAGGTCATCCGGAGCCCGGTGGACAGCAGCGTGTTCTGGTCCATCGAGGGTGGGGGGGAAGACACCGGGATGACCCTCCCGGAGTTCATGGGCTTTTTCAACCGCCACCGCGACCTATTCACCGACGGCGAGGCGGGCAACGACCCGGACTTCGAGCGGGCCCGCTGGAACTCGTACGGCCTGAACAACATGCTCAGCGCCACGCTTAGCCCGTTGCGGGGCGGGTACAACGACCCCGTCACCGGACGACGGTTCATGGGCGTCGAAACCCCCTACGCGGATCTGGACCGGATCCCGCGTCCGACGCAGACTGTTCAGTGGCTGATGATGACGCAGGACGACCCCATCGCCTGGCCCGACGCGGGATACGCGAAGTCCGACCATGTGCATGTGGAGGATTGGTCGCCCGGCATTCTGCCGATCCCGGCGGATCAGTTCAGCCCCGCGAAGGCCGCGGAGCAAGTCGACACCGCGGCGCACGGCGGCGAGGCGGGCACCGCGGACGCCCGGTCCAACTACGCCTTTGTTGATGGTCACGCCGAGACGCGGCGCTTCCGCGAGGTCTACCGCGACGCGGCTCACAACCGCTTCCACCCGGAGGCGGATTCCCCCTGAACACAGCAATTGACCCGGGGTGAGGACAATCGTCCCGGGATGCGGTCACGATCGGAGTTATTGAGAATGGGAATGCATCAACAAAGACGCTGTGCTCATCGGTTCGGCGCAGATCGCCGGACGCATCTTTGGGGAATCGCGGCGACCATCGTCCCCGCCGTCGTCGCCTCGGGACAGGTCCTCCACGAGACCGACATGGTGATCCGCATGGGCGGGGATGGGTCGATCGAGACCGGGCTCCCCGATCAGCAGGGCGGCATCGCGTGGGGCGAGCGCGTCGCCTTCGCCCGCCTGGACACCGGGCAGTTCGTCAACCTCTCGGACAACCCGGGGTTCGACAGCACCAGCGGGTCGTTCCCCGCGGGCACCGGCATCGGGTTCGATTTGCTCGCGGCGGTTCGTGTCTGGAACGGCGCCGATTTCTCGACCGTCGAGCCGGATTACGCGATGAGCGTGACGAAGGGGAACGATGTTGTGACGACTCCCCCGAGCGACGCGACGGTCCCCGGTTTTCAGTTCGGCGCCGCGGACAGCGGGGGGCGTTTTCACCACCATGTCCGCTACTTCCTCGACCCGCTCGATCCGTTCACGCCCGAAGACGGGCTCTGGATGCTGACCCTCGGGCTCTGGAGCACCAACCCCGTCGTCCTGCCCAGTGAGCCGGTTTATGTCGTGTTCGGCAGCGGCGCCTCGGCCGACAGCGATCGGGATGCCGCGATCGCGTGGGTGCAGGACAACCTGATCGGCACCGGTGGGTGCACGCCCGCGGATCTCGCGGAGCCCTTCGGCACGCTCGACCTCGCGGACATCACCGCCTTCGTCGGCGCGTTCACGGGCGGGGATCCGGCCGCGGATCTCGCCGAGCCGTTCGGATTGCTCGATCTGTCCGACATCACGACCTTCGTGAGTTCATTCGTCGGGGGCTGCCCCTGACATCGATGTATCGACCCTGCCGACGCGTTGTCGGCGTCCCGCTGGAGAGACGGGGATCACGCAGAGACCAGAGAGATCGCGGCGGCATCCGCCCCGCCGCAGGAGGGAACATCCCATGAACCATGCCATCGTCAGCCTGCTTGCGGTCGCGTCCGTCCCTGCTGCCGCGCTCGCGGGAGGGAGCGACATCGGGCTGCTCGTGCAAGACGGCCGGATCGTGACCGCGGTCGCGGACGACGAGAACGGGGCGTTCGAAGAGCTCGGCGAGCGTGTCTTCGGCGCCGATATCGATTTCGTGACCAACCTGGGCGACGAGCCCGGGTTCTTCACGACCGACGGTCCGACCGTCCCGGCGGGCTTCTCGTCGTTCACGCCCGGTTCCACGATCACCTATCGCACCAACGGGGCGTTGCAGGCGTGGAACGGCGCCGAGTTCGTCGCGACGACCAACCGTCTGCGTCAGATCGTGGTCCCGAATGTGCTCGAGATCCTGACGCCGTCCGATGGGTCGACCGTCGACGGATTCGAGTACACCTACGCGGGCGGTGAATTCGACGAGCACCCCGACTACGCGATGGAGAACGGTGCCGAGGCGGGGATCTACCTTTGGAACATCACCTTCAGCGCCACCGACGGCGCGGGCAACGCGTACGGCGACAGCGAGAGCGTCTTCGTCGTGTTCAATTTCGGGCTGAGCGAAGCGGAGCACGAGGCCGCGATCGCCTACGCCGAGTCGATCGTCCCGGCGCCCGGAGTCCTTGCGCCGCTCGCGTTCGCGGGGGCGCTCGCGACGCGTCGCCGCCGCTGATCGCAACAGACCGCCCTTATTCGTGTCGTCCTGAGACCCGGCGACCGACTCGCCGGCCCGCGCTGAGAAGACGCGGGCCGGTTTTGTTTCCTGATCGTGGCCTCTTCGTTGCGGATCCGCCTCCCCTCGGGAATCGAGCATCTGGCTTCGGATCGCCCTTTCGCGTCGAGTCAGCGGGCGTGTCGTCGCCGCCTCCGGGGTTGTGGCTCCTATCGTTCGGCATGATGACTATTCGCCGAACGCTGCTTGCCGCCATCGCCCTGTCCGCTGGATCCGTTTCGGCTTCCCAGCCCGGGCATTCCAGCACGCCCGAGGAGCCGATCGACTGGCGATCCGAGGAGGTGGGCATCCTGTCCCATCACCTGCAACTCACGCCGCGAGACGAGTACATCAAGGCGGGAGAGGCCTATTTCAACCACGACGCCTCGTGGGTGATCTTCCAGGCGGTCCTCAACCCTTCCGAGGGTGAACCCGCCCAAACGGATTACAGCATGTTCGCGGCGCCGCTCGTTCGAAATGAGGACGGTCGGGTGACGGGGCTGGGCGAGACCGTCCAACTCTCCGGCCCCGGCGCAGCGACCACCTGCGGTTGGTGGCACCCGAGCGAGCCGGGCCTCGTGCTGTACGGCTCGACCCTCGTTGCGCCCGAAGCGACGAACCAGCCCGGCTACCAGCGGGGCACGGGCCGCTACAAGTGGGCGTTCCCCGTCGAGATGGAGATCGTGACGCAGACGATTCAGCAGACCGAGGACGGGCTGGTGGTGACCGATCCGAAGGTCATCTTCTCGCGCGACGGGTACGACGCGGAAGGGTCGTGGTCGCCCGACGGGCGTCATGTGCTCTACGCGAATGTCGACATGGAGAAATCCGCGGTGCTCGGGCGGCCCGATGCCGACCTCTGGGTCTTTGACACCAAGACCGGACTGCACACGCTGCTCGTCGAGGCGGACGGCTATGACGGCGGACCCTTCTTCAGCCCCGACGGGAACTGGATCACCTATCGCAGCGACCGCAGAGGCGACAACCTGCTCCAACTCTTCATCGCGGAGCTCGATCGGGACGACTCGGGTCGAATCACGGGGGTCAAACGCGAGGTCCAGCTCACCGACAACCAGCATGTGAACTGGGCCCCGTTCTGGCACCCGTCGGGCCGGTTCCTGATCTACTCGACCAGCGAGGTGAGCCACGGGAATTACGAGGTCTTCGCGATCCCCGCGCTCGACGCGTCGGGCGAGCCGGTCGTCGATGGGGTGCCGCAACGCGTCACCAGTGCGACCGGCTTCGACGGGCTCAGCGTGTTCAGCCCGGACGGGCGGCTGATGATGTGGACCAGTCAGCGCGGCCCGCTGCGCGAGGGCGATGCCCGTCCCACGAGCCAGGTCTGGATCGCGGAATTCGACCCCGAAGCGGCATCTCGCTTCGCAGAGGGCGGCTGAGCACACCCGCAGGATCCCCGCATGCCCAGGCCGGACGACTTCGGGATGAGCGCGGTGCGCACGCTGGCGCGCGTTGCCGATCCCGCGCCCGCGCGGGAGCATTCCGTCTTCTGGGGACACTGGCTGCAGGAGATGGGCGAGGCCCCGCCGGCACTCGTCGCGCGCACACCGGGTGGCACCGCCGCGGCGGAGCCCGACCCGAGCGATGAAACCTGCACCCACGCCTTTGTCGGGTATGGAGGGGTTCGGATCGGCGCACGGCTACAGCTGCCCCCCGACGGGGCGCCCATCCGTGGCGGGATCGTCAGCACGCACGGGTACGGAGTCAGCAAGCCGATCGCGGATCGGGACGCGCTCTTTGCGCCGGTCGCGGCCCGGGGGATCGCGGTGCTCAACATCCGTGTCCGCGGCTTCGCCGGCAGCCGACTCGACACGGGGGACTGGCAGACTCCGACCGAACCGGGCCTCGGGTGGATCACGCGGGGTCTCGACAATCCGGACCCCGCGAGCGAGGGGACCATGCGCTGGTCGTATGCCCAGGGGGTCGCGGATGTCTTCCAGGCCTGCCGCGCCATGCGCGCCTGGCTCGGCGAACATGCCAACGGTGCACCCCTTCCGCTCGATCTCCACGGCGAGAGTTTCGGCGGTGGGCTCGCGGTTCCCGCGGCGGCGAAGCTGGAGGGGCGCGGCGCCGAGCGTGCGCGCATCGCCCGCCTCGTGATCGCCCTCCCGACGATGGGGGATTGGCCCTGGCGCCACGATCATCCGATCCAGGACGGGAGCGGGGCGGAGATCGCGAGGCTGATCGAACGCCGTCCGGAGCGTGCGGATCTCATCCGTCTGCGGCTCCGCCTTTTCGACAGCGTTGTCCATGCGGGGCGGATCCGCTGTCCCGTGCTCTGCAAGCTCGCGGAACGGGACGAGATTGTCCCGGCGCCGAGCGCCGCGGCGGTCTTCAACGCCCTCCGCGTGGACCCCGGGATGAAATGGCGCTTCGTCGTCCCGTGCGGGCACGCGGAGGCGGGACTCGCGAACGCCCGACGGCACCTTGAGTTCGAGCGCTGTATGACCGACTTTCTCGATCCTACGCGCACGCCTGAAGCCGCGATGCGGAGCTGGGCGGACCGCCTGCATGTCGAGGCCGAGAGCGCGCCGCCAGCGCCCGATGCCGAGACGGGCTCGCTTTTCGGAGACGATGCGGAATCGACGGACGAGCTCGAGTCACTGATCGTGGAGCGATATGCGCGCACGGGCCGGACGCTCGATGATCTGCCGTACACGGCGGACTATGAGCAGCTCTGGTCTTCGCTCGCGAAAGCGACGAACATGGGGCGCAAGGAGCTCTTCCGCAAGCTGCACAACATGCGGAAGGCTGGCAAGATGCCCAGGCTCGGGCGCGCGCCGGGGTCCCCTCCCGCGATCGACGCGGGCGAGGAGGCCCTCCTCGCGGCGCTCGTGACCGAGTCGCTGGGATCGCTGGGGCAGCGGGATCGGCTCCCTTACTCGGACGCGTTCGACTCGATCCTGGAGCGGTTCTGCGCCCAGACCGGGCGGGCCTTGAGCGCGCACGATGTGTGGAGACTGATCGCGAAGCTCGCGAAGTAAGCCCGCCCGCGATGATCGGCGTGTCGGGGGGGTCTCGGCGAGCGGGGCTAGCATGTGCGCATGATCGGAACCGTCCAGACATTGATGACCGGGCTGATTGACTACGCGGGGCTCTTCCCGCCCGCGGGTCTCGGCATGAACGAGGCGGTCGCGAACTATGCGCGCGATCTCGGTGGGACCGACGCGTTCGCGCTGAGCAAGTTCATCTGCCCCGCGAGCAGGCTGGACGAACTGAGCGAGTCGGCGCGCGTGCTGCTGCCAGGCACCTACGCGACCAGCGGCTACCGGGAGATGGCGCTGCAGACCGACCCGTGGTCGATCTCGGTCGTGGGTGATCTGCCCTTGGACCAAACGCTCGACGCGATCGACGCGTTCAACTCGCGGCACGACACCGAGGAGAAGGGCCTCGCGAAGGTTCGGGCGCTCGAGATCCGCGGGAACGATGCCCAGACCATCGACGCGATGATCGAGGCGATCCCCGAGGATCTGCCGGCGTTCTTTGAATTGCCGCTCGATGTCGATTTCAGGGGCCTCGTCGCGACGCTCGCGGGGAACCCCGGGATCGGTGGGAAGGTCCGCTGCGGAGGGGTGAAACCCGAGATGATTCCGACGAGCGAGCGGGTCGCGGCGTTTATCGCCGCGTGCGCCGCGGCGGATGTGCCCTTCAAGGCGACCGCGGGGCTGCACCATCCCGTTCGGGCCGAGCAGGATCTGACCTACGAGAACGACGCGCCCCGGGCCGTCATGCACGGGTATCTGAATCTGTTCATCGGTGCATCGCTCGCGCGTGTGAAGCGTCTCGATCATTCGGCGCTTGAGGAGATTCTCAACGAGACCGATCCTGATGCGTTTACGCTCGAAGAAGACCGGGTCGCGTGGCGCGATGTCGCCATTGATCGGACCCAGTTCGCGCGCTGCCGAGAGTCGTTCTGCGTGGGGTACGGGTCGTGCTCGTTCACCGAACCGCTGCAGGATCTCCGCGTGCTCGGCCATCTCTAGATCGGGCGTGCCCGGTTTTTTCGCGTTTCAGGCAAGAAATCGCGTGCGCCCGCGTTGTCCCCCTGCCCGCCTTCACCGGGACGGTCGGGGTTCACATCTGCTGACAACGAGGAGGATCTGACGATGGGCCACGCATCGACGATGTCCTGCGCACTCGCTTGCTTGACGACGCTGCTGTCCGGACCACTGGCGTTCGGGGAGCCGATCTGTCGGACGATCGATCCGCTGGTCACGGACCCCGAGATCAGCGAACTCGTGGGGTTCGACCTGCCGGCGATCCGCGACTTCGATCACACCGCGTGCATCGACCCATCGAGGGGCCTCCCATCCCGGCTCCTCGTCTTTCTGCCCGGGTCGGGCGGGCTTCCCAGCGACTACACGGAGGTCGTCCGCTTCGCGGCCGAGATCGGCTTCGCGAGTGTCGGCATCGCCTACCAGAGCACACCTTCGGTGCAGGAGTTGCTCTCGGCGCCGGTCGAGCCGCAGGAATCGGAACGGATCCGGCGCGAGCGGCTGTTCGGTGAGCCGCTCTCCGAACGCGTCGAGGTGACCCGTGCGGATTCGATCGAGAATCGTCTGTTCGCGCTTCTTGTCTGGCTCGCGGCCGAGCACCCAAGCGAGGGATGGGAGGCCTTCATCGATGCCGGCAACGAGCGTCCGGACTGGTCACGCATCGTCGTCGCGGGGCATTCGCAGGGTGCGGGGCACGCGGCGTATCTGACGCGGGACATCCGTCTCGCGGGTGCTGTCCTCTTTGCGGGCCCGGGGGACAACATCCCGGGGTTCGGGCCCGCGCCGTGGCTCTCCCGTCCGCCGGTGACGCCCAATCGGCGCACCGCGGCGTTCATCCACCTCGATGATCCGATCACGCCGGGTTCTCTTGATCGTCAGCGGTTGCTGGGGCTTGATGCGTTCGGCCCGGTCGATCTCGCGGACGCCCGGCCGCCCGCGGCGATGACGAGCCACATGCTGACCTCCGCCCGTCCGGTGCCATTGCAAGATGCGCACGGGGCGCCGGTCGTGGATTTCCGTTTGCCGCGCGACGCGGGCGGAGAGAATGTTTACGAATCGGTCTGGTATTACCTGCTGCAGACCGCCCGACCCGGGTCGTGCGCCGCGGACCTCGCACCGCCCTTCGGCGTGCTCGACCTCGCGGATATCAACGCGTTCACCAACGGCTTTGTCGATCGGAGTCCGGCCTCGGACATCGGGGAGCCGTTCGGCGTCTTCGACCTCGCGGATGTCCTGGGATTCATCGCTTCCTTCGAAGCGGGGTGCGGCAACCTCTGATCGCAGGGCGCCGGAGGGCGATCGCCAACCCGACCATCCCTACCCTCCCCGATGCCGCAATCGCCGCGTCAGGGAGGGTTCTTTTACGGCTGGGTGATGCTGGGCGTGGCCGTCCTCATGGCCGCCGCGACCATGCCCGGGCAGACGGTGCTCATGGCGCTGTTCAACGCCTCGATCCGCGAGTCGCTCGGATTGTCGATCGAGCAGATCAGCGGTGCGTACACGATCGGGACGATCATCGCCTCGCTTCCGCTTCCCCTTGTCGGGCGGATCGCGGACCGGCTGGGGCTGCGCCGGACGATCGGGGGCGTGGTCGTGGGGTTCATCGGGGCGCTGCTGCTGCTGCGGGAGGCGAGCGGCATCGTCGCGTTGGGCGGTTGCTTCTTCCTGGTGCGCTTCCTGGGGCAGGGCTCGCTGGGCATGCTCGCGGGGCACACGATCGCGATGTGGTTCGAGCGGAAACTGGGGACCGCCCACTCTGTTCTCGCGGTTGGCGGGTTCGCCGCGGCGACCGCGATCACACCGATCCCGACCGCGGCGCTCATCGAATCAAGGGGCTGGCAGGCGACGCTCGGGGTCTGGGCGGTCGCGGTGGGGGTGCTCACGATCCCCGCCCTGCTCTTCGTCTTCCGCAACAAGCCCGAGGACATCGGGCAGCACCTCGACGGCGACCCCGTCGAGCACGAGTCGCACGATGTGCTCCACGGGGGCCAACCCCCACCCGGTGATCCCGCGTTCGGCGTGAAGCAGGCGATGCGCACCCGGGCCTTCTGGATCCTCTCGATCAACATGCTGATGAGCGGGCTCGTGGGCACGGCCCTGCTTTTCCATATGCAGACGATGCTCCAGCAGGCCGGGCTCGAGGGGACCGAGAAGCAGGCCGCGTTCGCGATCCAGCCCTGGCCGCTCGCGTTCGGCGGCGCGATGCTCGTGGTTGGATGGCTCGCGGACCGGTTCAGCCCCGCGCGGATCTTGCCCGTCGCGCTCGTCTTCCAGGCGGGCGCGATCCTGGTCTGTCTCGCGGCGACACGCGGGATGGTCGGGCAGGACGCGGTCCTCCCGTTGATGGCGATCGGGATGGGCGTGTACGGCGTGAGCCAGGCGACGGTCGTCGGGGTGTCGAACCCGACCATCGCCCGCTACTTCGGGCGCACCCACCACGGCGCGATCCGCGGGGTGATCTCGACGGCGGTCGTGATGGGGACCGCGGGCGGGCCCTGGCTCTTCGCCCGCGGGTACGCCTCTGCTGGGAGAGACTTCGGGCCCGTCATGCTGGTGTTCGCGTGTCTCGCGATCCCGCTGGGGATCTCTGCGGCGATGCTGCGCAGGCCTGCGCCCCCGCGTGAGAGGGATCTGACGCGGGACTGGATCACCGATGAGCCCGATCCGCCCGGGACTTCGCTGTAGTGGCGGCACCGCCGTAGACTGTCCGTCCCGAATGCCCGAATGGGAAGGACGACCATGCCCTACGAAATCGACGAGACGCACGACCCGAGCCTCGAGTCCTGGGTCGAGAGCGCGAACGACCCGGAGACGGATTTTCCGATTCAGAATCTGCCGCTCTCCCTCTGGGAGATGACGAACCTGTCATCACAGGGCACTCACATTCTCGTCCCGATCGGGGATTCGTTCCTCGACCTCGATGAGCTCGTTGAACACGACCTGCTCGATCGGTCGCTCTATCCAACATTTCACTACGACGACTTCGATGATGCCTCCAAGTCGCTCGCTGCCGTCATGCGATCTTCGCCCGAGACTCGACGCCGGCTTCGTGAACGGATTTCCGATCTGCTCACAGGCAAAGATCCCTCGCTTCGAGATAACCCCGAGGCGAGAGAAGAGTGCCTGTTGGATGGAGATGATGTCCACGAAGACGCGATGCCGGAGACCCACAGCATCGGCGACTACACCGACTTCTACGCCTCCGTCCACCACGCCACCAATGTCGGCTCCATGTTCCGCCCCGACAACCCGCTGCTCCCCAACTACAAATGGATCCCCGTCGGCTACCACGGCCGGGCGTCGTCGGTCGTCCCCAGCGGCACGCCGATCGTCCGCCCCAAGGGCCAGACCGCCCCGGCAGAAGACGGCGGCGCCCCCGGGTTCGGCCCCTGCAAACTGCTCGATTATGAGCTTGAGATGGGCGTCGTCGTCGGGCGCGGTAACGACCTGGGCGAGCCCATCTCCATCGCCGACGCCGAGGACCACATCCTCGGGCTCTGCCTGCTCAACGACTGGTCGGCCCGCGACATGCAGAAGTGGGAGTATGTCCCGCTCGGGCCGTTCCTTGCGAAGAACTTCGCGACGACCGTCAGCCCCTACATCGTGACGATGGAGGCGCTCGCGCCGTTCCGCAGCCCGCGATACGAACGGCCAGACGGCGACCCCGCCCCGCTGCCCCACCTCGACAGCGACCACGACCGTGACGCCGGGGCCCTCGACATCACGCTCGAGGTCTTCATCGCCACCAAGCAGATGCGCGACAAGGGGATCGCCCCACACCGCCTGAGCAAGGGCAACTTCAAGGACATGTACTGGACCGTCGCCCAGATGCTCACGCACCACTCTTCGAACGGGTGCAACATGCAGCCGGGCGACCTGCTCGGATCGGGGACCGTCTCCGGCCCGACGCGCGATGCCCGCGGCTGTCTGCTCGAGCTTACCTGGGACGGCGACCCGTTTGCCAACCCGCCCGTCAAGGCGACGGGGGCCGACCGCACGCCGATCGACCTGCCGAGCGGCGAGCAGCGCAAGTTCCTCGAGGACGGCGACGAGATCATCCTCAAGGGCTATTGCGAGCGCGAGGGCTTCCGGCGCATCGGGTTTGGCGAGTGCCGCGGGATCATCCAGCCCGCGAAGGGGTGATGCGTGGCGGAGCTTTCCGAGAACAGCGAGGGCGGCGTGCCGGTGCGTGCGCACACGCCCCCGACGCCCGGTCTGGACATCACCGTCGTCCATGAAGACGAGCGGTTCGTCGTCGTCTCCAAGCCCGCGGGGATGCTGAGCGTCCCGGGCCGCGGCGAGGACAAGCAGGACTGCGCCCGCGTCCGCGTGAAAGAACGCTTCCCCGACGCGACGGGGTCGATGACCTGCCACCGCCTCGACATGGACACCTCGGGATTGCTCGTCATGGGCCTCGACAAGGAGGCCCACCGCAAGCTCTCGGGACAGTTCGAAAAGCGCCGGGTCCGGAAGTGGTACACCGCCTTGTGCGCGGGCCGCCTGCCCGCCGAGCCTCTGCCGGGAGAGACCGAGGGCGACGAGCGGCGGGGCGTGGTCGAGTTGCCTCAGTGCGTGGACTGGCCGAACCGTCCGCTGCAGAAGGTGGATGCGGTGAACGGCAAGCCCGGGAAGACGACCTGGATCCTCAGCGGGGAGGAAGACTGGACGACGCCCGACGGGCGCACGATCGAGGCGAGCCGATTCGAGCTGCGCCCGGTCACCGGGCGGACGCATCAGCTCCGCATCCACTGCGCCCACGACCGCGTCCGCTCCGACGAGGGGCACGCCGGAGAGCCGGGCGGGCTCGGCCTCCCGATCATCGGGGACCGCCTCTACGGCGACGAAACGCTCGCACCGCGGCTGTTGCTCCACGCGGAGCGTCTCGGTTTCTGGCACCCGTTCAACGGGGAGTGGATGAAGTTCGAGGATCCTGCGCCGTTCTAGCGTAAGGTAGATCGGGGATTAGTCCGCAACTCGCGGCATGTACATCAGCGTGTTAAAGTCGATCTCGCCGGTAGAAATCCCGGAACGCTTCAGCATGTGGAGCACCTGGGCACGATGATGGATTTCATGCATGATGAGCTGCACAAAGATGTCGGCCGGTGAGGCACGGTATTCATGCAGGTTCCCGTCGAAAACGGTCGACACGAGTAGGGGTGTGTTCCAACCGTCATCGCCTCCTGCCCAGGAACGCGAGATGTCCTCACGCGTTTCTCTTTGTTGCGACATCCAGCGTGCATGGAGATCGGCGAATCCGAGCGAAGAGGCCGTCGATACTTCCGGGTCGTGCTCATGCGGCAAGTCGCCTAGGGGAGCTGTCCGGCCGCGGATCCGCTGCATGTAGAGCCACTCCGCGGCCATCATGTGATGCAGCGTTCTGGCTGGGCTCCCCAAGCCGATCGGATGTTCTGTCCGGTATCCCTCGTCAGAGAGTTCGCCTGTCCAACGCAGGACATAGCTTCTTGAGCGGATGAGATAGTCATAGATGCGAATCGGGTCCATGTGTCTCTCGGTTCGGATCGCACCATTGACGCGATCGGGAATGGGGACTCTCAGTGATTCTCGCACCGGACCGTCAAGAATGTGTTGCTACTCCTAGCTCTAGACCGTCCGGATTGGCGGCGCCTGCTCGGTCGAGAGTTCGGCAACCACGAGAATCTGCCCAATCTGGGCGGCGTCGAGCTCATCGAAGCAGCCGCGCTCGAAGCTGTCGGCATCGAGCACACTCCAGGCGTCGCCGTTCTCGTCGAGGCACGGGATCACCAGTTCCGAGAGGTCGCGCGGGTCGCAGGCGACATATCCCTCGCCGAGTTGCGCGACATCGGTGACGACGAGCGTGGTCTTCTCGGTGAACGCCTGGCCGCACGCGCCGTGCATCCCGATGGGGCTGCACGCCGGCTTATCGCGGTGGGGGCCCAGCAGCATGGCCGAGCCGGGCTCGACGGCGTGGTCGTTGCCCTCGCGTGCGATTTCGTAGAACCCGATCCACGAGACGCCACGGGGGGAGAGGGCGTCCCAGAGGGCGTCCGCGATCGTGCGCATGCGGTCGGCCCGTGAGCCTGTCGTGTTCTGTGCGCATGAGACGAGCCCCGCGAAGATCTCGTCGGGGCTGTCGCCTGGTTGCCAGTTCATGGCTTTGAGATCAGAGCGTCGCGGAGGTGAAGGGGAGCAGACCCATGTAGCGGGCACGCTTGACCGCCTGGGCGATCAGCTTCTGCTGGCGGGCGGTGGTGTTGAGGCGCTTGCGGCCGTAGATCTTGCCGTTGGGGGTCATCATCCGGCGGAGCTCCTCGACATCCTTCCAATCGACATACTCGATGCCGTTTTCGGCGGTCTTGATGATCTGGGGCTTGCCGCTGGACGCGAATCGGTTGAATCGGCTCATCGTGGTCTCCGTCGTGGGCTGATCGGCCCGGGGTGATTCCCGGGCGACGGGTTGGTCTTTGTGCGGGCATGTTGCCCGTCGAGGACAGCGGGTTTTCTAGGCGTCTTTCTCGCTGGATTCCACTTCGTCGGACGCGAAGCAGGCCGGGTTTCGTGCCCGGTCGATGGAGAGGCGTCCGCCCCCCCTCCAGGCGAGCAGCAGCGTGAGGAGAAGGAGGCCGGCATTGCGGCCGAGGTGGCAGAGGCCGACAGCGCCCGAGCAGAGGAACTCCTGCTCCCCGAAACAGGCACACTCGGTCTCGATTTTGCGCACGATCAGGCTCGCGAGGCCCGCGGTGAATGCGGCGAGCATGAGCGCAAGCAGCGTCGCGGCGCCGCGGGTCCAGAATCCGAGAACGAGCAGAACCGCGATGATGAGTTCCGCCCAGGGGATGCCGAAGGCGAACCCGGTGAGCAGGTGGGCGTGTTCCGCGGGGTCGAGGATCTGGAAGGCCTTGATCGCGAACGCGAACGACTGAGGATCCATGATCTTCAGGACCGCCGCATAGCCGAAAAGGGCTGCGAGCCCGAGGCGGAGGGGGAGGAGCACCAAGATCGACTCGGCCCACCCCGGGCCCCTGGAGGGGATCTCGCCTGGCATGTCAGGGGCCCTCCGTGGGGAGACCCGCGGCGGCCCACTCGTCGAAACCGGCGGCCATGATCGCGATGTTGGCATAGCCGGCGGCCTCAAGCAAGATCGCTGTGTCCTCGCTCGCCTGACAGTCCCCGCCTGTGCAATAGATGACGATGAGGTCGTTCGCCTCCGGGGGCGAGAAGGACATGAGTTCGTCGAGGCCCTCACCGCTGCTGACATGGGTGTGGGCCATGAAGAGCGCACCGGCGATGTGCCCCTCGTCGAAGTCGTCGCGGAGGCGCGCGTCGAGGAACCAGATCGGCTCGCCCATCATCGCCCGCTCGTGAAGCTGAGCGGCGATTTCGAGCGGGATCTTCCCGTCTCCTGCCTGATCCGCGACCTGCGGGTCAACAGGATCGGCCGCGTCTTCGACCGTGTCTGCCTCGGTGCTCGCCTGCTCTGGGGAGGGCTCAGGCGCCGAGGGATCCGCGGGATCGGCGTCGGTTTGGTCGCCCGGATCACCCGGGAGCGTGAAGCCGCGCGACTGGCGGTCGACGCGGATGGGCTCGAACAGCGAGTGGACGGCGCCGCACGCGGTGGCGAGGCCGATGATCGCGAGGACTTGGACGGGGATCGCCTGCTTACCCACCCGAGTTGCCCTGGCGGAGCGCCTCGCGGGTCGCCGCGTCGACGCGACCGGGTGTGGGGCGGGCGGCGGCGGTGGTGTTGGCGACGAAGCCGTACACCGGCATCTCCATCGTCTCTTCGCCCTTCAGGTTCGTGTGGATGACCAGTTGCCCGAGGATGCGGGTCTGCTCGGTATCCGGGGCGACGCCTCGGACGGTGATCTCGTAGGCGTCGGCCTGCCCTTCGACCGCGGGTTTGTGGGTGATCTCAAGGTTCTCAAGGCCGGGCCCGGGCTCGATGCTCGTGATCTCGAACGGATCGGCGACGCGGTTGATGAGGGTGACGGTCGCCTCGAAGGGCTTGCCGGGCTCGAGACGGCCCAGCGCGAAGCGGGGCGGGCGGGCCTGGAGATCGCCCACGATCGTGACGGTGGCGCGGAGTGTCACTTCGGGTCGGCGGTCATCATTGGTCTTGATGACGATGTCGGCGGAGTGACGACCGACGGGCAGGTCCTCAGGGATCGAAATCCGGATGGTCGACCGCGGCTTGGGCTCGCCCTCGAGATCGGCGGTGTCGTGCTCCACCAGTTCGGCCCTGAACAGCTTCTGGGTTTCTTCGGGCTGCTTCTCAGCCGGGACGGCTTCGAAGCCGGGGATCGACCCGAGGACGGTGATCTTGACGCCTTTCTCCTCGCCCTTGAAGACGCGACCGAGGTTGGCAAGACGGGGCTGGATGTCGAGCACCTTGGTGACCTGCGCGGTGATCGTGAGGCCGACACGCGGCGTTGAGCGGCTGTCGGTGGTGACATTGATCGTCTTGCGCTGGTTGCCCGCGCGGTTTTCCGGGTTGAAGATCACGGTGATCTCGCCGGACTCGCCGGGTTCGTAGGACTTCTTGTCGAGTTCGGGCACGGTGCACCCGCAGGTCGATCGGACATCGGTGATGACGAGGGTCTCGCTTCCGGTGTTGGAGAACCGGAACTTGTGGGTCGCCTTCTCGTGGTCCCAGATGGCGCCGAAGTCGTGGAGGGTGTTGTCGAAGGTGATCGCGCCCTGTCCCCTGGGGACGACGACCGGTTCGGAGGGCGGCGGTGGGAGTTGCGCCACCGCGGAGGTGACGCCCACCAGCACGAAGGTCACGATCGAGGTCAGTCGGCTGAGCGTTGCTGAACGCACTTTCATCCTCCTGTGATCCGATTCACTCTCGATGGCTGCCGCCGGCAAGGGGCGCGGCAGCCGGATGCTGGGATACGGCGGGTCCCGCGGTGGCGTTCGCGCCGTCGGTCACTCTGCACTGAGTGTAGTGTCGCCGCAGACATCCGGTCGACGCACACAAAAGATCGACCGCGGAAGGCGGTCCGGTCCAGAACGGTCCGCTTTCTCTACCGCTGATCGTGCCCGGAAGATGCGGTTCTACCGGCGGATCCGGCGGATTCGTCTCGGATTTTCGGACCGTTCGTGGTGGGTTCGCGTTCGGCAGGTCTCGCCGGCTCAGGGGCAGCCGGCGGCGAAGGAATCAACGAAGGCGTTGATGTCGGAGAGATCGAACACGCCCGCGGGTGCGGCGAGATCCGCGATCGGATCGCCCGCGATGAAGCCTGTGGTGAACGCGTTGATGTCCGCCAGATCGAGGATACCGAAGGGTGGGGCGATGTCGGCGACGCAGTCCGCGGGCGCGACGACCTCACCCGAGATGACGAACTCGAGGTTCGGGACATCGGGGTCGTTCGACGCGATGACGAGTGTGCCCGAGATGGGGCCAACGACCGATGTATCCGCGAGGATATTGTGCGGGATGCCCGTGCCGCCGGGCTCGTCGAAGAAGACGCCGGTCGCGGCCGAGATCCCCCCGGTGGTGATGAACTCGTACTGAAGATCCTGGATGCCGGCGGTGCCCCAGACTGCGGGGTCCGCGGCGTTGGTGACCTCGATGCTCGCGATCGCGGCGTCGCCCTGGGTGACCGATCCGAAGTCGATGACACCTGTGGAGGCCTCGATCTTGGCGGGGACAACGAGATCGAGATAAACGGGGCAGTGGCCGGTCGGCCCCCCCATGGTGATGATGGACTGGGCGATGGAGGGCCCGACCATCGTGTTGCCGGTCGTGGTCATCCGCTGGTTGAACGATGTTCCGTCGTTTCCCCAGCAGCGGTAGGAGTGGTTGGGATCCTCGGGTGTGTTGAGGTTCCACGGGACCCCGAAGAGGCCCGCGTAGTCCAGCCCGATCCCGTCGCCCAGGCTCGGGGACAGCAGGATCTGGTCGAGGCGGTCGTCCATGCCGCCCCCGCCCACGGGGTCCTGGGTGTGGATGTTTCGGTAGACGAACGAGTTGTTCCAGACGCCGGGCGCGGCGATCGGATCGAGCACGCGTCCCCGATCGTTCTGCTGTCCGCCGGTGAGTTCGATGTACGCGGCCTGGAACGCGGACTGGATGTTGAAATCGCCGCCCACGATGATGTTCCGGCCCTCGGGCAACTGTTCGGCGTCGGTCCGGACCTTGTCGGCCTCGATCAGTCGGCGGCTCTGATCGCTGCTCCCGGATCCCGCCTTCATGTGGAGTGAATAGACCGCAAGGACGGTTTCCTCCGCCTGGTAGCCGTCGAGACGGAGGTCGTAGCGGATGATGTTGCGGGGGTTCGCGCTCGAGCTTCCCAGGGAGACAATGGTGGTGTCAAGCAGGTCGAGTTTGCTCGTGCGGTAGGCGAGGCAGGTGTTGATGCCCCCGCCGCCTCCACCCACGAAGGTCGCGCCCGCCCAATCGCCGGGAGAGCCCGCGGCGCTGTTGAGGGCGCTCACGAACGCGTTCAGTGCCGATTGCGACGCGAACTCCTGGAGCAGGAAGAGATCCGGATCCATCTTCCGGCCGTTGAACTCGCCGTAGACGACATTCTGGATGGTCGAGGCGCTGCCCCCGCCGTAGTTGGTGATGTTCCAGGACGCGATGCGCAGGCCGTCGGCGGCGAGGGCGGCGCCGGCGGTCAGAGATAGGGCGAGAACGGGGGGCAGGGTCTTCATCGTGATCTCCGGGGCGCGGCGTCGGCTTCCCGATGCCGATCTCTCTCTGGTCCAATGGTGGACGATGCTCGTGTTCGGTGGCCTCGATGGTAGGCGTAGGCCATTGAAACGGAAAGGGTTACGCTGAAAATCGGACGGGCTCGTGGCTTGCCGTTCGGGCCCGGCGCGTGGTGTTGATCGGCTGTTCGGGTTCGCTGGTTCGCTTGAGGGGTGCCACCCGACTTCGGACGGACATGATCGGACCCGATCACCCGGGCAGGCGGGTCGTCGTTCCGATCTCCTGGCGGGCCCGGCTGCCAGAGTGGGCGTTCGCGGATCGGGGGATCAGGAGAGCCAGTCCTGGGCCTTCAAACGCTCGGGGACATAAACCTCGGTGACATACGAGATGTCCTTGGTGATAAGCGATTCGACTTCCATCTTGAAGCCGTTGTCGAGCATCTTCTTGATCTCGCGCTGCCACTGCTGGCGGTCCTTGAACCACGGGTAGTTCATGATCTGCTTGGCGCGGGTGATGTCGCGGTCGTTCAGATCGATCTGGACATCGTCGGAGAGGTCGCACTCCTTGTAGTCCTTGGCACGGATGCCCAGGAACTTCGCGTCGGGGATCGCGAGGCGTTTGCTCTCGAACGCGAGGCTGATCGACCCCTGCTTGATAACGCTGTAGATGTAGTGCCCCCAGGGGTCGCAATCGAGCAGGCAGATGATGGGCAGGCCGTGCTCCTTGTTCAGGCGGTGCAGCAGGCGCCGTACCCCCCTGGGGGGCTGGCCCGAGCCCTCGGTCAGGATGCAGTTGTGCTGCTCCCAGAAGCGGTCCTCGTTGAACCGCTGCCAGACGGTGTCCTTCTCGACATGCAGGACGAAGTCCGCCTCGACATCCTTGAACTGGATCACCTCGGGCTCGCAGATGCTCGGCACGGCGTATCCCCCGGTGCCCATCCGCCGGCAGTTGATCTCGTCCCCGTTGTCGATGACGGTGATGTTGCCGACCATCGTGCCGCGCTTCTTGGCGAAGACATGGAGTTCCTCGCGGAGCGCGCCGAGCGTGACCTCGAGGTCCTCGAGGATCGCGTCGCTCTCGGTCTGGTCGTCGAAGGTCTTCTCGCCAGCCTTGCCCTTGCCCCCGGTGCCCTGGATCGTGTGCAAGCCCTTGTAGTACATACCGCGGAGGCTCAGCGTCTTCTTCGCCTCGATCAGCTCGTTGATGCCCTGGCCGTGCAGCAGGGTCTGCATGAACTTGCGGGCCTGCCCCAGGTTGAACAGCTGGCGGGTGTTGGTCGCGCTGCCCATTTGCAGGATGCCGCGGCTCTTATTCCACTTGGTGTTGGCGCTGGATCGCGTCGGGACTTCGACCTTGGGCTCGCGTCCCGCGAGGGCGGACTTGACGATCGAGTCGGTCAGGCCGCGGATGGACTCCGCGGTCTTCTCGTCGCGCTTGTCCCAGGACGAGTGCCGTTCGCGCATCACGGCCGTCGCCCGCCCGGAGCCCGCGGCGGCCTTGCTGGTGGGTTTCTTCGCGGTCTTCTTACTGGCGGGTTTCTTGGTGGTTTTCTTTGCCATCATTTCTCTCCGCCGTCAAAGAGCCCGACGCCCGCCGCCTCCGGCGACCGCTTCTTGCGCACTTTCTTCTTCACCTTCTTCTTGACGACCCGCTTGCCGGGCTTGGACTCCACGACGCCCGACTCAGCGAGCCCCTCGCGCGAGCGAGGGGACTTCGTTGCCTTGGTGCCCTTAGCATTGGCCCCTCCCCCCGCTTGCGCGGGGGGCTCTTTGCCAGTGGGCCCGCCGTTCGGCGACCCGTTCGGTCCGTCGTCCCCGACGATGATCACGCCGTCGTCGTTGTCCAGGCGCCCGTTGCCGTCCCCGAACCCGACGATCTTGCCGTCCTCATCCAGCACGGCGTCCGCGATCTCGGTCCGACGCTTTGCCTGCTTCATCAGCGATTCGTACAGCTCCGCAGCGTCCGCGCCGGTGATCGCCTCGCACGCCTTGCTGATCTCGCCGATGTACCGCTCGAAGACATCCCGTTTCTGCCCTTCGCGCTTCATGCGCTGGCGCCGGCGGATGTAGGTCCCAAGCTTCCGCCCGCATTCCTGGAGCGCGAGGCGCATCTCCTTGCGGATCTCGTCGTAGTCCGCGATCGCTTCCTTCGATTCGCTCGTGAACGGCACCCACACGCTGGCCATGTGGATCATGATCACCAGCGGACCAACGGGGGCGGAGCCCCGGGGCTGGCTCATGCCATAGTTCTTCCACGAGGTCTCGGTAACGCTCTTGAACGCGCTGCAAGCGCTCTGCTGGTAGAGCAGCGGGACGCGGTTGGCAAACCGGATCACGCGGGCGGGCTGATCGCCCGGTAGGTCCCCGCCGAAACCGATCGCGGCCTCGATCTGGAACGGGTTGCCCCGATAGACCGCGGGGCTCCGCGTACTCGCGGCGTAGAACTCCGCCTTCACGCCTTTCAACATGCCCGCCAGCATCGTGCGCACACCGATGGGCGCGAGGCAGTCGGTGGGGGGGCTGCGGAGCTTGGTGTCCTGCAGCGCCCGGTAGATCTTCTCGGCCGACGCGTGGTCGAGATTCTTCACCCAGGTCTGTCCGCTGAAGGTCTTGCCCTTCTCGCTCGCGGCCTTGGTGATCTCGCCGACGACCGCGGGCGTGACCCGGCAGAACTCCCGTTTGAAGAAGCCCGCGAGCTGCTTCTCCTCGGTGTTCTTGAGCATCCGCAGGAAGTTGCCGAGTTCGACCCCATAAGGGTGGGGCTTGATCTCCTGCGTCTCGGGGGGGTTCTCGTCCACGGCGCGGGGGTAGACGATCCTGTCGGCGAGCTCGGTCGTGCGTTCGAACGAGACCTCGACGGGCGCGGAACCGTCTTGTGCGCCGACATCGTCTCGAGGGGAGCCCGAAGTGTCAGCGCCGGGCTGGGATTCTCCGGTGTCCGTATCCCGTCCGTCCTCGGCGCCGCGCTCACGCTTGGGGCTCTTTCCGGCCGCAGCATCTGAGCCGCCGGCGCTCTCCAGCGTCGGGTCCTCCCCCGCCTTGTCGGGCGGGATGAAGGTGATCTCCGCGTGGGGGTTGGCGATGGCGGTTTGCTCGAGGTAGGCCTCGATGCTCGCCTTGCCCCGGACATACTTGCCCTCGAGCTCGATGGCGACGCGTGTGCCGGTGCCGCTGCTGGTGGGCGGGAAGTCATCGGTTTCGATGTCGATTGTCACCTCGGGCTTGTTCTTCGAGGTGTCCATCGCGAGTTCGAGATGGTGCGCGGGCTTCTTGGCGTTCGGACGCGTCGTGATGACCATGGGGCGGCCTGTGGTCATCAGGCCGTACATGCCCGCGGCGGAGATGCCGATGCCCTGCTGCCCCCGGGACATCTTGAGGCGGTGGAACTTGGAGCCGTACAGGAGGCGTCCGAAGATGTTCTCGACCTGCCTGCGGACGATGCCGGGCCCGTTGTCGGTGATGGTGATGCGGTAGCGGGTGGGCTTGGTGGCGGAGGGCGCGGGGACGAGTTCCTCGATCTTCACCTCGATGTCGGGCAGGATCCCCGCCTCCTCGCACGCGTCGAGGGCGTTGTCCACCGCTTCCTTGACCGTGGTGAGCAGGGCCTTGCGGGGGTTGTCGAACCCCAGCAGGTGCCGGTTCTTCGCGAAGAACTCCGAGACGGAGATGTCCCGCTGCTTGGCGGCCATCGACTCCGCGTTGGCCTTCTTGCCCGTTTTCTTGGCCATACACCCTCCGTGGTGCGTCTCTCGCGTTGCTTCGGGGACCGTCCCCAGAATAGGCAATTTGCCGCGTCGGGTGGGGCGGGCTCGCCCTCGAATCAGCCGACGGTGCGGTCGAACTCGGCCTTGAGCCTCGTAAACAGTTCCGCGTCCGTCCCGTGCGCGTCGGCGCGGCGGGCATTCGGGAAGTCGTAGACCGCGAAGGGATCGCCCAGCCGCTTGTTCGCATCTTCCGAGGCGAAGCGCGGGACGATGTGGGCGTGGAGTACGGGCACCTGGTTGCAGAGCATCAGGTAATTCAACCGTTCGCACCCGGTGGCCTTCGTGACAATGTCGCCCAGCAGGGCCATATCCGACAAGAAGGCGGCCCTCGCTGGGGCGGACAGATCGTTCAGATGGGCGGGGGTCGCGGGGCAACCCGAATCGCCCAGCAGGTCCGCCGGGAGATCGGGCAGCAGCATGCAGCACCCCTCGATGCCCGCGGGCTGTTGGTTGGACAGGATCGCCCAGCCGGTGCGCATGCGTCCGAGCGCCTGGGGATCGTTCCCGGCCTTGATGCGCTGGATGCGGTTGGAGATCGGGTCGAGGGTCGGTTCGTCGGTGCTCATGGGGGCACGCTAGCCCGCTCCGCGCCGGCGTGCCCGGCTCGGGGGAAGGGGATACGCTCGGATCATGCCGGGAAACGCACAGAACACCAGTGTCCCCGTACGCCGCGCCCTGCTCCCGATCGGCCTGGTCGTGCTGCTCGCGGGTGTTGGGGTCGGGGTGTACGGCTGTCGGACACTGGCGACGATCGACTATGACGCCCGCGACATCACGCCGGCGCAGTCGCTGGCGGCGGAGGGGCCATCGGGCGCGACCACCGGCGCGGCGCACGCGGTCCCTGCCCCGGGCACCGTCTATACCGCGCGCGATTCGGGGATCCTCGTCGGCCCGCTCGCGGAGACGGGGGCGCTCGACGCGGGCGTGTTCTGGCCCGAGGTGGTTCGGGACGACCGGTTCCTGATGAGCAACGGCGAAGACGACGCCGCGATCATGGTCACGCGGACGATGCGCGTGCAGGACGACGGCTCGGTCGAGGTCGTGCGCGCGCCGGAAGACCCTGAGGCGGCCCCGGATTTTGGGGCCCGCACCGTGCTGGCACGCACGCTCGAGGGCGAGGTGGTCGTGCGCTTCAACCAGGCGAGCAAGATCGAGAGCACCTTCGATCCGGCATCGCTGTTCCTGCCGGCGTCGCTTGAGGCTGGCGAGTCGGTCGAGCGTCCCTTCACCGTCGATGCCGTCGGTCCCCGCTTCGGGACGGGGACGGGCGAGGGTTCGATCACGGTGACCGGCCACGGGACGCAGGGCGTGCGCACGCCTGCGGGCGATTTCGAGGCGTTCGTGTTCTCCAGCGAAAGTTCGTTCCAGATCGGCCCCGCGACGATCTCGCGGACACGCCGGGCGTGGGTGGCGTTGCCGGGGAACGGGACGGACGCGAGCGATGGGGAGATGGACCTGCCCGGCATCGTCGCCGAGGAGAGCGGTCAAACGGTCAAGGTGTTCGGGATCGCGTTCTCGAAGAAGGCGTGGGTGAGCGTGCTGGCGGAGTGACGCGCCTGTGAACCTGTGTCTACTTGCTCTAATACTGAGGATTGGGTCGGAGCAGGCTCCTCGCCTGATCTGTGAGCACAGGCAGGACGGGGCTCGGCCAGATCAAGTCGTACCACTTCTTCTTGACTGCAAAGTCGAATAGTGGGAGGCCTGCGGATGATGCGGGGTGCAAGATCCTGCTCGCGAAGCTGGTCGAGCGAACAAGAGTCGTTTGCAATTCATGCCCGAACTGTTCGGAGAGTGCATCAAGCACGGACATCATTCCGTTCGCAGAGATCGATGCGGTATGGATTTCGGTTTCCGATGCAGCGAACACGATCCGCCAGTCTTCGCCCCATGGCCCGCTCTCGTCGGTTTCTTCGGCGATGAGCCTGATTTCATCGATCGAGAGTTGCCAATCACCGCATGAGATCGATGAGTGCTTGATCACACTTGCCTCGATCGAGATGGTCCCGGCGAGGTCGCGTCCGCTGTTCTGAAATAGACTGCTACGCCCACGCATCCGGTTCAAATGATCTTAGCGAGATACCGCCCGGTATGGCTCGCCTTGACCTTCGTGACCGCTTCGGGCGGGCCGCTCGCGACGATCGTCCCGCCTCCGTCGCCTCCCTCGGGTCCGAGGTCGATGAGCCAGTCGGCGGATTTGATCACATCGAGGTTGTGCTCGATGACGACGAGCGTGTTGCCCGCGTCGGCGAGGCGGTTGAGCACCTCGAGCAGCTTGCGGATGTCCTCGAAGTGCAGGCCCGTGGTGGGCTCGTCGAGGACATAGAGCGTGTGCTCGCCGGAGGGGGTTCCGTCGTAGCGGGTGCCCTTGCCGAGCTCGGTGGCGAGCTTGACGCGTTGGGCCTCGCCCCCCGAGAGTGTGGTGCTCGGCTGCCCCAGCTTGATGTAGTCGAGCCCGACATCCCGCAGGCAGGTGGTGAACCGCAGGATCTTGGGGTGGTTCTCGAAGAACTCGCACGATTCCTCAACGGTCATGTCGAGCACATCGGCGATGTTCTTTCCGCGGTAGGTGACCTCCAGCGTCTCGCGGTTGTACCGCTTGCCGGCGCAGACCTCGCACTCGACATAGACATCGGGGAGGAAGTGCATCTCGATCTTCTTGAGCCCCTGCCCCTGGCAGGCCTCGCACCGCCCCCCCGCGCCGCGCTTCCCGCCGCGGTTGGCGGGGACATTGAACGAGAACCGGCCGGGCTGGTAGCCCCGGATTTTGGCTTCCTTGGTCTGCGTGAAGACCTTGCGGATGTCGTCGAAGATCCCGGTGTAGGTCGCGGGGTTGGAACGCGGCGTCCGCCCGATCGGGGACTGATCGACCTCGATGATCCGGTCGATGCGTTGCAGCCCGTTGATGCGGGTGTGCTCGCCGGGGCGGTCCTTGGAGCCGTGCAGGTGTTGCTTGACCGCCTTGAGCAGGATCTCGTTGACGAGGGTGGACTTGCCCGAGCCCGAGACCCCGGTGACGCAGACGAATCCGCCGACGGGGAACGCGGCGTCGACCTTCTTGAGGTTGTTGTGCTTCGCGCCCTTGATGGTGACGGCGTTCTTTTCGTTGAGCGTGCGGCGTTCCTTGGGGACATCGATCGTCCGCCGGCCCGCGAGATAGTCGCCCGTGATGCTGCCCTCGGTGGCGCAGATCTCGTCGACGGTGCCTTGGGCGACGACGCGCCCGCCGTGCACGCCGGGGCCGGGCCCGATGTCGACCACATGGTCGGCGTTGCGGATCATGTCCTCGTCGTGCTCGACGACGAGGACGGTGTTGCCGATGTCGGTGAGGTGGCGGAGGGTCTTGATGAGCCGGTCGTTGTCGCGTTCGTGCAGGCCGATCGTGGGCTCGTCGAGCACATAGCACGCGCCGACGAGGCCCGAGCCGACCTGGGTCGCGAGGCGGATCCGCTGGGCCTCGCCGCCGGACAGCGTCGCGGTGCGCCGGTCGAGCGAGAGGTAGTCGAGCCCGACGCTGGTGAGGAACCGCAGGCGGTTGCCGACTTCGCGAAGGATCGGCTCGGCGATCTGCGATTGTTCTTTCGTGAGTTTGAGCCCGTCGACGAAGGCGATCGCGTCGTTGATGTTGAGTTTGCTCAATTCGCTGATGTTGAGGATCGAGCCGTCGTTGCGAGGGCGACCGATGACGGTGTCGCTGAACGCGCGGTCGGTTTCGGCCTTGTGGCTCGATTCGAGCAGGACATGGAGCGACGAGATGCGGAGGCGGTCGCCGTGGCACTCGGGGCAGGTCTGTTCGCGTTGGAACTGGTGGAGGTGGTCCTTCGCCCACGCCGATTCGGTCTTCTCGAACCAGGCGTGGAGCATGGGGAGCACACCGTCCCACGAGACGCCGAACGCGTCTTCCTGCTCAGCGGTCGTGCCGTGCATCAGGATCTGGTAGATGTGCTCGTCGAGCTCGCCCATCGGTGTTGAGCCGTGGACCTTGAAGACCCGGCAGAACCGGCGGAGGTAGCGGGGGTAGACCATCCCGCCCGGCCCGTTCTTCTTCCACGGGGCGATGCCGCCCTTGAGCAGCGGGCGCTCGGGGTCGGGGACGACAAGGTCCTCGGAGAACTCGAGGATGGCGCCCAGGCCGTGGCAGGTCTGGCACGCTCCGTAGGGGGAGTTGAACGAGAAGAGGCGGGGTGAGAGTTCGTCGAGGGCGACCTCGGGATTGTCGGGATCGGCGAACTTTTCGGAGAAGGTGTGGTCGGTCCACTTGTCGCGGTCGTCGGCGTCGTTCACGGCGACGACCAGCGAGCCCTCGCCCAGGCGAAGGGCGGCCTCGACGGACTCCGCCAGCCGCTGCCGCGCGTCGTCGCGGACGACGATGCGGTCGACGACGACCTCGATCGTGTGCTTCTTGTAGCGGTGGAGGTTGAGCGGGTTCTCTCCGCCTTCTTTGAGGGCGTCGCGGAGATCGACGATCTCGCCGTTGACGCGGACCCGGCCCCAGCCGTCCTTGAAGTACTCCTCGACCGCCTCCTTGTGGTGCCCCTTCTTCCCGCGGATGACCGGGGCGAGGACCATGAGTCGGGTGCCCTCGTCGAAGCCCGCGATGTGGTCGACGATCTGGCTGGCGCTGCTGGCCTCGATGAGGCGGCCCGACCGGGCGGTGACGGTGCCGTCCTTTTTGGTCTTGGTGGGTGCCCAGGAGCGGGGCACGCCGCACCTCGCGTAGAGCAGGCGGAGGTAGTCGTAGATCTCGGTGGTCGTCGCGACGGTGGATCGCGGGTTGTGGGCGGCGGACCGCTGCTCGATCGCGATGGTGGGGGGGATGCCCTCGATCTCCTCGACATCGGGCTTCTTGAGCTGGTCGAGGAACTGGCGGGCGTAGGCCGACAGCGACTCCATGTACTTCCGCTGCCCCTCGGCGAAGATCGTGTCGAAGGCGAGCGATGACTTGCCCGAGCCCGAGAGCCCGGTCATGACGATCAGCCGATCGCGTGGGAGCGTCAGGTCGACGTTCTTGAGGTTGTGCTCTTTGGCGCCGCGGACGCGGATCACCCGCTCGGCCTCGGCGCTGCGCTGGATCGTCATGGGCTTGGATTCCACCTCGCTGGCGGCGGCAAGGTTCTCGTGCTGGCTGCTCCGGCGCTTCGAGGACTTGCGGGCGGGTTTCGTTGCGGGTTTCGACGCCGAAGCGGGTCCGCTCCGGGTGCGGCTGCTGGGCATGCGCTCCCTCCGTGGATTCCGTGTGCCGGAACGGGCGATGGTAGGTGCGGGGTGACTTCGTCGGTTCGAGCCCGATGGTTGCGATCAGGGTTGGGGAGCGCGGTCGGCGCCGTGTCCCGGCTGGGCGGTGCGCTGGGAGGTGGCCTGGTCCGCCTGCGCCTGCTGGGCGGCACGCTGCCTGGCACTCATGAAGAACCCGAGCAGGATGAGCCCGATCGCCACCCCACCGAGGAAGTAGCCCAGCCGCTGGGAGAAGCGGGAGCCCGAGGTGTTGTGGAGGTGAGGGGGCGGGGTTGTCATCGAGCGACGATAGGCGGACGAACGACTCAACTTCCCGGCTTCCCTGTCTTCGACTTTTTCCGTCCCTTCTTCTTTCCCCGAGAGCCGGACCCGCCCTTGCCGCCGATCGCCTTTTCGATCTCGCTCCGCTTGACCATCACCGGCTCATGCTCCGGATCGGCGATGCCCTCCGCCTGCATCAGGGCGACCTCCGCGTCGATGATCTCGCGGACGCGGAGCATCTGGTCGCGCAAGGCGGCGGCCTTCTCGAACTGGAACGCCTCCGCGGCCTCGAGCATGTCGGCTTCCAGCTCGCTGGCGAGCACGCGTGCGTCGACCGGTGCCTCGTTGGTCTCTGCCGCTTCGCGGGCCTGTCGGCGTGCCTTGAGCTCGGTCTCGATGCCGCGGCGGATCCCCTTCTGGATGGTCTTCGGGACGATGCCGTGTTCGGCGTTGTACGCGAGCTGCTTGGCACGCCTCCGCTCCGTTTCCTCGATCGCGATCGCCATGGAGGGCGTCATCTCGTCGGCGTACATGACGACCTTGCCGTTCTCGTTGCGGGCGGCACGGCCCATGGTCTGGATCAGGCTGGTCGCGTTCCGGAGGAATCCTTCCTTGTCCGCGTCCAGCACGCACACCATGCTGACCTCGGGCATGTCGAGGCCCTCGCGGAGCAGGTTGACGCCCACCAGGACATCGAACTCACCGGCGCGCAGGTCGGTGATGATCTCGACTCGCTCGAGCGTCTCGACCTCGCTGTGCAGGTAGCGGACCCTGATGCCCTGATCGGAAAGGTACTTGGTCAGGTCCTCGCAGAGTCGCTTGGTGAGGGCCGTGACGAGCACGCGGTCGCCCATCTCGATCCGCTCGCGGCAGCGTTCGAGCAGGTCGGGCACCTGTCCCTTCGCGGGGCGGATCTCGACTTCGGGGTCGATCAAGCCCGTGGGACGGATGACCTGCTCGACGATGTCGCCGCCGCACTTCTCGAGTTCGTAGGCTCCGGGGGTCGCGGAGACATAGACGACATGGGGCACCATCGCCTCGAACTCTTCGAAGGTCAGGGGGCGGTTATCGAGTGCGCTCGGGAGGCGGAAGCCGTGCTCAACGAGCACGGTCTTGCGGGCTTTGTCCCCGTTGAACATCGCGCGGACCTGCGGAATCGTGACATGACTCTCGTCGATGATGAGCAGCCAGTCCCCCGCGTTCTCGCGGGTGATGCCGTAGCGTCGCTCGTCTTCTTGGACATCACGCCCGATGCCCTCGCTCGCGGCGCGGAGCGTCTCCGCCCGGCTCTCGGGGTCGTCGGAGGGCGGGGCATAGTCGAAGTAATCGAGCAGCGTGAAGGGCCGTTCCCCGGGCGCCCGGCCGTCCATGTAGCGGCTGTAGTTCTCGATCCCGTTGCAGAAGCCGACCTCCTCGATCATCTCGAGGTCGTACTTGGTCCGCGCCAGGAGCCTCTGCGCTTCGAGCAGTTTGCCCTCGCTCCGCAGTTCCATCACGCGCGCGTCGAGTTCGCTGCGGATGCCGGTGACCGCTGCGGTGAGCTGGTCCTCGGGCATCACATAATGGACCGCGGGGAACAGGAAGAACTGCTTCTCCTCCGCCAGCAGCTCGCCGCTGGTCGGGTTCACCAGGTCGACGCGGTCGATCTCGTCGCCGAACAGTTCGATCCGCACCGCGAACTTCTCGTACGCGGGCCAGACCTCGATCGCATCGCCTCGAGCCCGGTACTGCCCCCGCTTGAACTCGATGTCGCTCCGCTGGTACTGCATCGCGTTGAGCGCGAGGAAGAAGTCCCGTCGGCTGATCGGCGAGCCCTTCGTGATCGTCAGCACCTTCTCCGAGTACGCGCTGGGTGACCCGAGCCCGAAGATGCACGACACGCTTGCAACGACCACCGTGTCCCGTCGGCTCAGCAGGTTGCTGGTGCTCGCCAGCCGCAACTGATCGAGATCGTCGTTCCGGCTCGCGTCCTTCTCGATGAAGATGTCCCGGGCCGGGATGTACGCCTCGGGCTGGTAGTAGTCGTAGTAGGAAACGAAATAGTTGACGGAGTTTCCGGGGAAGAACTCGCGCAGTTCCTCGTAGAGCTGCGCCGCGAGGGTCTTGTTGTGGCTGATGATCAGCGTGGGCTTGTTGAGCCGCTGGATCACATTCGCCATCGTGAAGGTCTTCCCCGTACCGGTCGCGCCGAGGAGGCAGGCGTGCCGCTCGCCCGCCTCGATCCGGCGGACGAGTTCCCGAATCGCCTCGGGCTGGTCCCCTTTGGGTTCGTAGTCACTCACGACCGAGAAGGCCGTGTCAGATCGCTCGTTCATGGGCGATGGTAGAGGGCTCTGATCGCTAGGCAGTCGGCGTTCCGCTCGCTTGTAACGGGGCGTGCGCGCTGTGCCGACGCGGGGTGGTTGATTCGTCGCCTGGCGGACAGGAAGCGGTTAACACGAAATTTTCAGTTCAATGCGACCGGACACCCGGACTTGCGTATTGAAAGGGGTGGGGGCCAAACGGCCCTCCTGAGACCCCCTTGGGAGGCGGCGGGCAGCCGCCGGGTCGGCGTTCACCCCCCCTCACGCCGCCCCAAGTCGCGTCCTGAACGCGACCGATGCCCGCCGTTTCTTTTCGTGATCGGTGCTGGGATCGGTCGGTCTGGTTGCCCGCGAAGCGGGTGATCGCTGGGAGGAAACGCAGGGCTCGCCCGTGCCACAGGAGAGAGAGATGGTCGCAGGCTTGACGCAGCGAGAGATCCTGTCCAGAGCGTTGTTCGCGCTCGCGAACAAAAGGCCCTCGGAATTCGAGAACATTCTCTGGCTCGCCTACGGGGACGAATGGACGGTCATCGTCCGGACGCTCCGCGGGCGGGGGATCGTGCGGTACAGCCAGGTCGATGATTTCGATGCCATCACCGATGAGGGGCGTCGGGTGCTGGGCGCCCTTCGTCGCGCGGGACACGGCGTGGAACCCGAGCCAGAGTCCGCCCGCGCCGAGCGGTGATCCTGATGAAAGCCGCGGTTCGCGTCAGCCCTTGGTTGAGGCGAGCAATTCTCGGGTCCGCTGCCGGTTCAGACGGATGACCGCGGGCACGGCGGCCCCGATGGTGAAGAAGAACACCGCGCCCCAGCCCGCGAGGGTCGGCCCGAGCGGCATGCGCAGTTCCATGAGCAGTCCGATGAGCAACTCGTAGATCCGCTTGCCCGCCCACGCGCCCTGGACGCCCATGAGCGTGCCCGCGATCGACGCGGTCAGGCCGATGACGACCGCCTCCGCGAGCACGAGGCGCGTGAGCAGGCCCCGCTGGGCGCCGACGGCGCGGAGCACGCCGAACTCGAAACGACGGGTCTCGATGCTCGCGACGATCAGGTTCGCGACGCCGAAGCAGGCGACGATCATCGAGGCGACCGCGACGGCGCTGAAGACGACGAGCGATCCGCGGATGAAGATCTCGATCTCCTGCTTGATCCGCCCGCCGCTGCCGGCGTCGAGCATGCCGTAGCCGAAGAGGGCCTGGCGGATCTCGCGCATCGCGTTCGCGTCGTCGGTGCCCTCGTTGAACTTGATCTGGATGAGCTGGATGTTGTCGTTGCCGAACTTCTCGATCATGTCCTGTCGGCTTCCGAACACCGCGTGGATCGACTGGTCGATGTATTCCTCGCCGATGTTGAAGAACTTGCTGGCGAGTTCGAGGCCCGGGCTTGTCACGACGCCCACGATCTCGAAGGCGAATTCCTCGTCGCCCGAGGAGCAGGCGAAGGTGTCGCCCACTCCCAATCCCTGCGCCACCTGGAACTCGCGGCCGACGATCACCGCGCCCCCAGATTCGAGCCGCTCCAGCGCGGTCGCCTCGTCGCCCTCGATGAACTCGAGGTGGGTCATCCCGAAGAACTCGCTGGGCTCGAAGGCGATGAACGAGGTGGTGTAGGTGGTCAGCCCGCTGATGCCGAACGCGTCGGTCTGGACCGGGTGGATCGTGATCGCGCAGGTCTCATCGATGAAGGGGAGCGCGTCGAGCGCATCCTGGGCCTCGACCGCGAGGCGGAAGCCGTTGACGAACGCATCCGGGAACTCGATCTTTGCGAGCCAGTCGCGGAGCACGCTGCCTCCGTTGATCCAGATGGAGATCATCAGGGCGAGCCCGGCCATCATCGCGCCCGCGGTGAATCCGTGCCGGTAGGGCGTTGCGCTCACCGTCCGCCCCAGCAGACGCGGGGGAAGGCGGAGGATGACGCTCAGCGGCTCGCTGATCACGCGGACGATGAGCACAGTCAGCGGCACGCAGAGCAGGAAATAGCCCACGAACATCGCGGGCAGGCCCAGCGTGGTGTACGCCCAGAACAGCGTGTCCCCGTCGTTCGGCAGCCCGATCGTCGCCGCTTGGATCCCCAGGCATGCCAGCGCGATCAGCAAGACGACGCCCAGGTGGTGTGCTTTCACGCCCTCCGCCCGATTGGAGAGCGCCCGCAGCGGGCTCATCCGGCTGACCCGCCACGCGGGATAGGCCGCGCCGATCAGTCCCGACGCGACCGAGCCGATCCCCGCGAGCACGAGCATGCCGAGTGGGATCCGCAGCCCGGTGGGGAGGTTGTCCTTGTACACGGTGACCATGACTTTGGCGAAGAGCACGCCCAGCGGCACGCCGAGCAGGGCCCCGGTCCCGCCGACGAAGAGGCCCGTGAGGAGCTGCGCCTGCGCGAGCTGGGCCTTGGTCCCTCCGATGCACCGGATGATCGCCAGGCCCCGCTGCTGCTCGGCGATCCCGGTGGTCAGACCCGTCATGATGATGAACGCGGCGGACATCGTCGCGAGCACCGAGGCGAGGATGAACCCGATGTTGCTCGACGCGAGGTTCTTCTCCAGCCCGCTGGTGACCTTCTCGGTTGTGGTCAGGCTGAGTGAATCGTCGAGATCGCCCCGGTGCCTCTCGGCGACGGCCTCGGGGTCCT
>MDTD01096288.1_pt1 | contig 48446 bp, 41 predicted proteins | sample 811221 | NCBI WGS metagenome assembly MDTD01 (sample SAMN05326646, study PRJNA326480) | marine metagenome | isolation source: seawater | place: Pacific Ocean: South West | collected 2011 | reverse complement strand
TTTCAAAGAAATGACAAGCAAGTCAGATTCAGGAACGGCTTCCATGATCAAGTAAAGCTAAATCGTACCACGGCATATCTTCCGCAGGCGGACAGATATCTTCTTTACGTCAACGTTACCTGCCCTTGGTCCCATCGCACAACCCTAACTAGAAAACTAAAGGGCTTATCAAACGTGGTCGAGATAGTTTATTTAGAACCAGTTATGGGTAGAGAGTCATGGTGGTTCGGCGAGTCAAAACAGTATCGCGATCCAGCCCTTAATGCGACGCACCTACATGAATTATATACCGCAACAGATCCAAATTTTACTGGAAGAGTAAGTATTCCCGTACTTTGGGACAAGAAGACAAAGAAAATTGTGAATAACGATTCAGCGCAGATTGCTCGCATGTTTAACTTTGAATTCAATGAAATTGCCGAATATCCTGAAATTGATTTTTACCCTTTAGAAAATAGGGATGAAATAGACCACTTAAACAATCTAGTAGCTGAGAATTTAAATGATGGGGTATATCGGTGTCTCCTAGCCAGAAATCAGCAACTTTACGAAGAAGCTTACGACTCTATTTTTCACACTCTCGATTATCTCGAGGAAAGGCTTACATCTAAACGATATTTGGTTGGGCAACTTCCTACAGAACCTGATTGGCGATTTTTTTCTTTCTTAATTAGATTCGATATAGTCTATTATTCTCTTTACAATTGTAATAGGAAACGAATATCGGACTATCCTAGCTTGTCTTCATATACTAAAGATCTCTATCAAATTTCGGGAGTTGCTGAAACAGTCGATCTGGATGGTATTAAACGAGGCTATTTCCTTACAGTTAATTCTAATGGAATAGTGCCCAAAGGACCTGACATTGACCTGTTATCGGCCCACCTCAGAGAGAACATTTAGCGGGTGGAAGGGAGAAATCAATCATAATGATAATAAAAAAGAGCGAGGGGGAATAAGGAAGATCGCTCACATCCATAAGGCCCAAACATCTCCTTTTTTTTGTCCAAGAATTGAGCGAACGGGGCGACAGAAGCTTTTGATTTCAATACATCAGAGCACAATGTATTACTGGAGGAGCAAATTAGTTTTAGACCGCTAGGCAGATTAGCATGTTTAGATGAGAGACTTTTCAAAGAGGCCTGTTGTATAAATTTCCTACCCAGATTGAGATCTGCTTTTGTACCGCGACCCAAAAAGTGCATCTCCCCCAACAGCCATAAAGACGACTGACTCAAGGGACCTGTCGAACGCTCGATTTCTTTATACGCCTCCTCGTAGAAACCTCGTGAATATAGGGCCCGAGTCCGTTCATAAGACTCTGCTGCTGCAGAATTTATGATGACAAAAAGGAAGCTTACCAGAAACAATTGTCGGGTGATTTTTCCCATACCACTAAACCGAATATTTTGAAAAAACACTATCGAAGTGTATCTTATTTATTAAAAATATTTTTCTGCTTTAATATTAAATAACCAATTTGCCAATGAAACATAATATGCGATCACCAAAAAAGATTATATTAGTAATGGTACTGCTGCTTGGGTTGTTTTGGTTTTGGTACGAGAAACATTATTTAGAACAAGAGATTCCAATATACAGTTTAAAATGTTCTCACATCGAATATCGTGAGGTCATTCGATGGTTTTTATTAAAAAGAAAACGGAAAAATGACATTCCCTCGGGAATTTTCGATGGGCCTTGGTCGTCTAAGGAATTTAGTTTATCTTCTGATAAAAATAAGCTTGAAGAAATAGGAGCCTTAACATTAGCCACAAAAGACACATTTAAGTTCTCGTCTCGATTGCATCCCGAAAAAGAAATCTATATCAACCGGCAAAATTTAAAACTAAAGCCCGAAAATGAGATTCAGTATACCTACTCTTGTGAAATTAGGAATCCAGGTGAATTTTGGCAATACGTAGAGCAAAAGTTAGACATCGAAAAATCTCACCTAAAAATCTAAAAGGCATGAGCTAACCTACATCCACTTATCGACCCACCTCCAAGATAAATTTTTCCGTAATTGGTACACCAAGAGGCGCCACTTGAAGAAATAAATGATAAATCCCCTCATTAGGGAAAGTATATCTCAGAGGGACTAAGGGTCCAGGAAAAACTAATTCGCTCTCTCCGCACATGAGCTCGACTAAAGCTGCTTGCAACTGACTGGGAGATATTCTGCTGTTTCCCTCCCTACTACTAATTGCATTTAAGAGGTTTTCCATTTTGGGGGTAAAACTGTGTAGGTGTCCAAAGTCCCGCAAATCATCGCGCCAAACAGCGCCATGCAGCTCAGAACCCAAGAAAGTCTGTAAATTCGAAACAGGCAAACCTTCTCGCTCTATCGAAAGACTTAGCTCAACCTCCTCTCCTGGATAGATTTTATCAGGGCTATCTAGTCTTAATTGATATCCTGATTTATTAAGAATCCCCAGATCAATATCCTTAGGATCATCAGAAAGAGTAGCAACGGACAAGGTGAATGATTTATGCCAAATCCTATTAAAATGCACAAATTCAACTACCAGACGATACAACCCTGATCTGTTAAAAGTGTGCCTGGCGAGATATTCACCCCCCACAATTTCCACCTCTCCTGCTTCTCCTAAAATATGAACATGAGCAAAATACTCTAAGCTCTCATCGGTGATAAAAATATGCATAAGTCGCTCATGGGCAGTTTGGAGAGTATTGATAGGCTCACCAGTTCTAGAATCAACTAATTTAAAAGTCATATCAATTGGAGAGCCGACTACCCATTCTGCACCTCCAGTTGAGAGGGTCATGTTGTAGGGACCCCCTCCCTCACCAACCAGATGACCAGCTCTCGAAGTACATCCTGAATACAAAAAAAATAGCCCTAAAAAAAGTAAAAGCCGAGAATCAATAAATTTTTTTCCTACTTGCTTCATATTGGCAAATGCCACTGGTGTCTTGGTTATTTTTCTAGAATATAAGAATATCAACTCAATTTTTATACGAAAGTACTTAGCTAAAAGATACACTGTTAAATCAGCATTTGTAACAGATTCAACAGGGGAAAGCTAAAAATGGAGCAATCTACGTTAAACCTACTTGGTCATCTATCTTTTTTTATGACCAGCATCTCTTTTTTAATGAAGGACATGATTTTACTTCGCTCTTTAGCCATCGTCTCTTGTGGACTGGGAATAGCATATAATTACCATGTTGTTTCAAACCCCTTGTGGCTGGTAATTTTCTGGTTATCACTTTTTTTGTGCATCAATATCTATCAAATTGGCAAAATTGTGATTGGCCAAAAACCGATAAAGTTAAATGAAAGAGAGAGAACAATGCATGGTAACAGCTTCGGTTCGTTTTCAGCTTATGAATTTAAAAACCTCTTAGATCTTGGCGAATGGGAGAGCGAAACAGAAGGCACTATTCTGACTAAAGAAGGGGAATCTGTAAGAAAATTATTCTTCATCTACAGTGGCGAGGTCGAAGTGACTAAGAACAACCAAGAGATCGCTCGACTCAGCGCCGGTTCATTAGTCGGTGAAATGTCCTTCATTGGACAAAAAACAGCCTCAGCCACAACGAAAATAACCAAGGAGACTATATTTTTTTCATGGCCTCACAAAAAACTTAGAGCCCACTTATCCCGCAATCCCATGATGAAAGTAGCTATGATGACTGCTCTAAACTCGGACCTTTTAAAAAAGCTAGCAGATTAAGCTCACGGCGCCACTTTAAAGCGAGCTGAATCAAAGATATCATTACTTGAGCTGTTTGCTCCAAAGACTTTGCCTTATAATCAGAAATAGCATAATTAAAGATTAAGACTGAACTATTATGAGCACAGACATTCAAGAAAGAGCAACTTTTAAACTATGTGACTACGACTTAAAGGTTCAGGACTACCAGCAGATCCTGGTTTGGGCGAAAGAACTAAATAGAGATCCGGAGTATATTTTCGAAAAGCTCGAAGACGCAGAATATCAGGCTTTCGAGGGCGATACTCTCAAATTAGAGATAAAAGGATCTGCGATAGTCACCCTTGTCTGGGATTTTAACGAGCTTCCCTTGAACCACTTTCAATGGATAGATGATCTTTCTATTGCTAACATCGTGTTCAAAAACGGATCAGGAGATGAGGGCCTGTTTCTTAATTTACCGGCCTTGCGGAGGCTGTATTGCCCAGAAAATAGACTGAAACAATTAGAATTAACAAATACTCCGGAGCTTCGACTTCTAGATTGCAGTGAAAATGCACTCACCTCTTTGTCCTTAAGCAACAATCAAAAATTAGAGATCCTTCGATGTAACGGAAATAAATTGAAAACGTTGCCCATGCCGTCACTTAAAAACTTAACCGAACTGAATTTCAGCAACAACCCTAAGATTAAACAGCCTAGTTTGAATGCCATTCCAAATCTAAGCCATCTCGGGTGTAGCTCCTTGGATTTCACCAATTTAGATCTATCAGGTTTAATAAACCTTAGTTACCTCGATTGTCATAACAACAAACTTAAAGAGATTGATCTATCTGAAACACCAAACCTCACCTGGTTAGATTGCAAACACAATCGCATTACGGAACTCACTTTGGAAAAAGCCCCAAGCCTAGCCGGTCTTGACTGCAAAGGGAATGAACTGACTACCCTAGGTTTGGAATATACCTCAAATCTAACTTGGCTCGACTGCGGAGAAAACCAACTTGAAACGCTAAACCTGACGCGACAAAAAGAGCTTACATGGGTACAGTGTCAAGGGAATAAAATAAAAAATATTTTAATAGCTAAAGACTCTAAGCTTAGGGAATTACTGTGCTCTCAAAATGAGCTTGAACGTTTGGATATAGAAAATGCCCAACTATTAAATGAGCTTATCTGTTCGCAAAATAAGCTCACGAGTCTGAATATATCTAGCAATCCAGTGCTAGGTCATGTTGATTGTAAAGAAAACAAAATAACAGAAATAAACTTATCATATGCTCCAGAAATCACCTTTATGAACTGTTCTAAAAACAGACTACATGATCTCAATTTATGGGAAGCCCCAAAAATTAAAACATTAGATGTTACTGTTAATCCGATAGATGAAATAGACATTCGAGGGATCGACAAAATCCTTCGCTTGTTGATCGACCCATGCGTCAATGTAAAACATAGACATGACCAAAAAGTCACTTAGTAAGGCAGTGTGTTTGAATGAACGTAAAGTAACTCTGCTCGTGGACTGGTATATAACCTAATGGATGAACTCGCATGTTAGCTAAATACTTTACGGTGTCTAATACTAAAGGTTTTACGCTTTACGAGCTAATGATAGGCCTTGCTATTGGTGGGGTGCTAATTGGAATAGGACTACCAAACCTTAATCAGTTCCTAGCGGCCCAAAAAACTAACACGCAGGTAAACGAACTAGTAAACACTATCAAAGAGGCGAAGGCCACCGCTGTTACTTTGAACACGCAAACATTGATCATCCCGACTGCCGGAGATTATAGCAATGGTTGGCAAATGGGTCTCGATACAGATAGTAACGGCACGATTGACACCGTGATGCGGGTATCTCTTGATGCTGAACAGTTACAATTCGCCTCAAGTCCCGACATGATTTTTACAGACGGAGGACGAATAAATCCGGTACAAATTTCGATAACCCCAATCGCATGTCACAATACACGAAATCCTCGAAGAGACATTAATATTGCGCTTGTTGGACATATTGATATTATAAATTGTAACTGTAACGCTGGACCACCATGCCCCTGAGACCAAAAGATAAATCTGAAGGTTTTACGCTAATCGAATTTTTGGTTGCCTTATTAGTCTTTGCTATAGGTATCCTAGCTTTAACCTCACTTCAAATCTTTGTTTTAAGAAGTGATATCAGCGCCCACCATCAGGCACAAGCGGTGCAAATTGCGTACTCTATGATGGACAGACTGAGAAGTAATAGATCTGCTGCAATGGCTGGCTCTTACAATATACCAAATGCAGCCGCTATCTCTGTTGGCGATGGCAACCCCCCTTTAGCGGATGATGATTTAGCTGATTGGAATGCAAATGAGCTGAGTCTATTACCTAATGCTGATGCCATAATAAACTGTACTACTTCGGGAAATTGTACTATCACCATATCTTGGAGCGACGCCCAAGGAGATCCCAACGTACCGACTCCAACCACAACACTAAGCGGAAATATTTAAACGATGAGGCCTAATCCCCAAAAAGAAACCGGATTTACCTTGATCGAATTAATGATCGTTGTGGGCTTAAGCAGCTTTATGCTTCTAGGAATTATTCAAGTATTTTTAGCAAATTCCCAAAACTTTAGGTTTAGTACTGCATTTACAAGGATGCAAGATAATGGACGCCTAGCCTTGGAGGAGATGTCCAGGGACATAAGAATGGCGGGATATACTGGATGCGCCAGTAGGAGGCAGATAAACATCAATAACGTTGCCAATAACAATCCACCAGATATCTCAACCTCTCAACATCTTCTCGGCTTTGACAATGGTACGGGCTTTAATCCCCCCGGTGCACCGATTCGCGACAGTTTTGCTCAAGCACTGACAATCTGTGATGCTGCATTCGGGAACAATGCTACCTGTAGAGTGAGTGATGTATTACAAATAATTCAGAGCTCCCCTACGATTGGGGTTACCACGGTTTCCATGGCAAGTACTAGCGGCGACATTACCATTAGCTCCGCCGATATTACCTCATATTTTCCGGGGATAGCCGTTAACGGCTCTCCTCCTCTTCAAGAAGACCTAATGCTCATAACAGATTGCCAACGAGCGGATCTTTTTCGCCTAACATCTGTCACAGGCACGACTCTTACGCCAAATGCAAACCTGCAACATAGCTACTCAGCCGATTCCTTTGTGACACCAATTATAGGCTCCACCTATTTCCTCGCAACAGATAGTAAAGACAGGAACAATGACGGTGCAATTGATCCTATCGCAACGTTGTACCGATTAGGTATTGTAGATCAAAATTCTACGCCTGCTGCTGTACCTATCGCGAGAGGTGTTGAATCGTTGCAGTTTCTATACGGAGAAGACATCCAAGGAGATGAATTTGCGGATATCTATCGTGCTTCCGCTGCTGACGTAACAGACTTTAATCGAGTAGTTAGCATTAGAATAGGACTTCTAATTAAAAGCGAAACAGATTTCTTAACCGATTCGCCTGTCGCCGTCAATTTTTTAGGAGATAATTTCAATACTGGGGCTGGCGCAGACCGCCGCTTGAGATTACAATTTTTCACTACTGTCGGATTACGCAACAGAGTGCCCTGATATGAAAAACACACAAGAAAGAGGGATGGTATTAATAATATCGCTTGTAGTGTTACTGATTTTGACTATCCTGGGAACAGCCGCGATGAAAACCACGGTTGTCGAAGAGCGATTGACTGGTTTTACGCGCAGTAAGCAAATATCTTTTGATAGTAGCGAAGCAGCCCTCAGAACAGGTGAGTCAGTTGCAGACAATCTGCCGCTCGGATCAGCATTCGGGGTATCTGGACTCTTCGCCCCTAACCCAACCTCGCCTGTTTGGCTTGATAGCAGCCTACTAGCCTCGTGGGTAACGCTAACTCCAGGTACAGTTACTGGCGTTAACCAACAGCCCAGCTATATTATGGAATTAACCGGCGCCGTCCCACGGGATGACAACTGTGCTCTGGATGTAGACGCTAGTGCAAATCAAGATTGTTGGCGCTACAACTATAGAGTCACAGCACAAGGTTCTGGCTTAAATACTCAAACTAACTCCATGGTCCAATCTACTCTCCTATCGAGAAAATGAGAATCAAAAATGTACAGCAGAAAGTTCCAATGAGACCTACATTATGAAAAAAATTTTTTTTCCTCGAGGTAGCGTAAAGCACTTCGTTGTATTGTTAACACTCTTCTCACTATTTTTAATCAAAAACGCATTTGCTGTTTTTACAATCCCTCCTAAACCATTATTTTTGGCCAACGACGTCCAAGCAAATATCTTTTTCGCTTTGGACGACTCCGGCTCTATGGACTCTGAAGTATTAAACACCGATGAGGCAAATGCGGCCCTTGAGTCTCTCATTCCCTTCAATTCTATTTTCGGAGCTGTATTAGGTCTCTCTCAGATCAGGCTCATCGATCTCTCCCCTGACGAGTGGTTTATGGATCTGGACCTATGTCCTGCCTACAACCTAATGACCTATGACCCAGCTCAAACTTATACACCGTGGTCAGGAGTGAATAATTCCGGAGTGGCTTATGCTGATCAGAGCATCTCGTCGGCCTTAAATAATCCATTCAATCCCGCGGAAGGAAGCACCAATTTACTGAACATCTTTGACGAAAGAATCGGCCAATTTTCTAATAGACCTGCCTGGTATAGCACGTTTGTTGATAATGGTTCGTGCCGCACTGACCTCGCCTGGAATAACGCTTTTAATTCCATCTCCCAAGCAAGAAGTCCTGACGGTGAAATGCAACTTTGTGAATGTTTAAGTGCACCAGTAACTGCCACTTTTTATCGCGATCGATTTGATTTTATTGAATCCAGTGGAGATTCACGATTCTTCAGAGTGGACGACCTGAGCTCTTCAGAACAAACCAACTACGCGAATTGGTTTACCTACTATAGAAAACGCGAATACGTAATGAAGAGAGCCATGTCACAATTAATTACGACTTCCCAAGCGAGAATGGGCCTTGCCACTCTGCAAAACAATAATGGTGTCGGAACAGCGATCACCGATATGACGAACCCAAGCAATAAAAATAATCTTATGGCAAATCTTTTTCAGATAACGCCCTCAGGTGTTACACCCCTTAGAACCACATTAAGAGATGTTGGAAGATACTTTGATACCACCGATAGCGCTTCACATTCGGCCTTGGGTTTTGATAATGCCAGCCCAATTCTTTCGCAAAGTGAGGGTGGGGAGTGCCAGCAGAATTTTAATGTACTTTTCTCAGATGGCTTCTGGAACGGGGCAAATCCTTCTGACATAGGGAATGAAGACGGAGATGGAAATAGTGATTTCGACGGCGGTCCTCATGGCGACCTTGTCTTTCCAACACTAGCCGATGTCGCAATGAAATATTATGAAAAGGACTTATCTACCACACTGGAAAATAATGTCCCGACAATCACAGGCGTTGACGAGAATTCGGCACAACACTTAGTTACCTATACAGTCTCCTACGGCCTAAATGGAACCTTAAGTGCCATACCTGCAAATCATGATCCTTCTACTCCTCCTCCTCCTTGGCCAACGCCAGCGGCCGATTCAGAAACCACCGTAGATGATATGCAGCATGCAGCTTTTAACGCGCGAGGGCTATATCTTCCTGGTCAAAATCCACAACAACTGATTGACACACTGTCCGCGGCTTTAGCCGACATTGGTAGTCGTACCGGGTCTGCTTCGGCGGCTGCCTCAACCTCGCAATCAGTAAAAACTGATGCACTGATATTTCAGGGCACCTTCAATAGCGAGGACTGGTCGGGTACATTTTCTGCCTTCCCAATCAATACAGAGGGCGTAATTGGAGCAGCTCAATGGGAAGCCTCACTTCTAATTCCCCTAGAAAGCAGCAGAAAAATTTTCAGTTTCGATAAAAGTGCATCCTCGCCAAGTGGCATCGAATTCCAATTTAGTCAGCTATCTTCAAGCCAAAAAACCACTATAGGGCCTGATGCTGAAAATATAGTCAACTACATCAGAGGCAAGAGATCTCTGGAATTAGCACAAGGTGGCACAATGAGAAACCGAAACTCCCTTTTGGGAGACATTGTTCATTCAACACCGGTAGCTATTACTGGCGCACAAGCCAGCGCCCCATTTGATCAACTCCCCGGTTTAGAAGGAGGTTCTTATAATACTCATCTCGCCACCAAATCAGGAATAACTGATACCGTTTTTGTTGGCAGCAACGATGGGATGTTACACGTCTTTGACGCTAACAATGGAGAAGAAGTAATGGCCTACGTACCGGAAGGGGTTTTTGGAAAACTCTCCTCACTTACCGATCCCACCTATGATCATGACTTTTATGTCGATGGAGTTTTAACCGCGAGCGACGCTTTTATAGGAGGCGTCTGGAAGAATGTTGTTGTCGGAACCCTAGGAAGAGGCGGGAATACTATATTTGCTATTGACACTGCTAATATCAGCTCGCCTACGACGAGTAACATTTTATGGGAGTTTGCGGACCCCGAAATGGGCAAAGTTATCGGCAAACCTCAAATCGCTCGACTTAATAACGGTTCTTGGGTCGTGGTTATTGGCAATGGGTACAACAGTTCCTCTGAAAAGCCAGAGCTTTTCATTATTGATCTAGCTAGCGGTACGTTACTGAAAAAAATAGTCGCAGGCTCCACGGAGGAAGAGGGAAATAATGGGCTGGGCACACCCTTAGTTGTAGACACAAATGGCGACTTCATTGCCGACTCGGCCTATGCGGGCGATTTGAAAGGGAACCTATGGAAATTTGACCTATCTTCAAGCAGTGCAGATTCTTGGACTGTTGCAATGGCTAATATTCCACTTTACAAAGCAGTTTCCCCATCTGGCACCGCCCAGCCTATAACAACGAAACCAATAATCGCTAGCCACCCTCAAGGCGGTTTTCTCATTTTATTTGGAACGGGAAAGTTCTTTTCTCAAGGCGATGAGATTGTAGATAGTGGGTCTGAAGGAGGCGTAGCAGTCAATTCGTTTTATGGAATAAGGGATAACGGCTCACCAGTTTCTTCAGTCACTAGCAGGGCTCTACCACCTAATGGACAACCAAACTCTATATTACAACCTCAGTCAATCCTTAGTGAGAGTAGCCAAACGATAGGTACAGAGACATCAAAAATAAGGCTCACTTCAAATAACAGTGTTGACTACTCAAGTCAAAATGGTTGGTATATGGATTTAGTAGTAGGAAGCGTCGGACCAGCCGGAGAAAGAGTAATAGCAGACCCTCAAATACGAACTGCGCAAACTAGTGCGCTCCTGCTATTTAATACCTTCGTTCCTGGAGGATCATGTCAAAGCGTGGGTGGATCGTCGGCCTTGATGGCAATTGATGCCCTTACAGGATCTCGCACATCATTTGCAGTGTTCGATCTAAATAATGATGGCACAATAGATAGCTCCGATAACGATCCTAGCAGTGGCTTGGCGGTATCGGGTCGGGTGGGCCAACAGTCGGTCTCGGCGGTAACCGTAATATCGAGCGGCGATGCAACCGAAAGTTACGTGATCCAATCCTCCACACAATCGGTTAATCCCACCGTTAGTAGTGTGACCGGCGCGAGTACTAGTTTAGGAAGACAATCTTGGCGTCAGTTACAGTAGGGGTTTAGTCATGAAATACAAAAAAATGATTTTTCTTTTTTTCTTTTTGATCTCTTATAGCATCACTTCTCTAGCATCTGAAAAGGAAAAAATGAGTCTAACTAAAAAACGTTTATCAGGGGCAGGCATTCAACCTTCATTAGGCTTAGAAAATATTTTTCTCGAAGGCACCATATCCTTAATAGAAAAAAATGAAAGGAGGATTGTGATCAGAGACCAATCTATTCTAATTAAATCCCAGACATCTTTTACTAGGGAAAATAGCTCTGTTCCCCTCTCGTTCCAAGACTTGAAAATTGGCTCTGAAATTAGAGTTGGTGTTGCCTATGAAAAAGGTGAATTAACAGCTTCTTCTATCCATCAATTTAATGAATAAAAAACAAAAAAGCAAAGAAATGATAATAAAAAAGAAAGATCAACGATGCTTCTCGACTAGAAATTCTAGTCGCATGGAAGACGCAAAATATCGAGGATTTACGCTAATAGAACTGATGATAGTTGTTGCTATATTAGCGATAGTCATGTCCGTGGCCATCCCAAATTATCAAGCCTATGGAATGCGAACCAATAGAAGTGAAGCCATCTCCAATATGTTGGAGCTATCGCAATGGATGGAGCGACAATTTACTGTCTTCGGAAGTTACGACGACACTGGCATAGCGGCACCACCGATTACAACATCACCCAAGACTGCTGCTGGCGGTGGGGTGACTGTCAACTATCTCTTAAGCAGCATAGCCACACCTATCACGTACACTATCAATGCAACGCCACAGGGAAACCAGGCTAATGACACGTGTGGAACCTTAAGTATTGACCAAGCATCGCGAGAGTGTATAACGGGCGGGACAATTTGTAGCGACGACGCCAACGTCGCCAACCGTACTCAAGTCAGACAATGTTTTACTGGAAAATAAATCAACTAGTTTTACCCATTAACTATCTCACACCAAAAACCCAGCCCTCTAACCTAACCTGCTGCCTCTCAGGCAAGGTTAATGGAGGATTGAAATAATCAAGAATTGCTCCTCGACGATCCATATCCCTTAACCAAGCAGAAACCACATAAGCATCTTGCTGATCGGCCGTCCTTTCCTCTCGGTTAAATCGACGCCTAAAAAGTGTCGGAAATACTTCGACAACAACCGATTTATCTTCGGGAACATCAAATCCGTCAAAAGGCCAAAAATGAGTTTTTGATCTTATCTCAGGATCACTTCTTAGCGCTTTTATCCATGGCAGGCCGGCATGCGTAGACTTAGCAACAGAACCTTGCACGTCAAAATGAAAAACACTCTTGGCTCCTGAAGCCCAACATTCGCACAATCTGTAATCTGTATTTTTTCCACCTACACTATTTTTTTTACGGGCAAAATCTACATACATATGATCTCTTTCTGTTTGCCATTCATTCGCAAAATAAGTGAGAAAACCATCCCAAGTTTTTATCCTATATTTCTCAAAATAGCTTTTGGGGAAAGAAAATCCGTGGTCAATACCAATTATTACATTTGATTTGCCAATCAGTAACTCACTGACATACTTTGCCACTTCCTTACGGCACCAGTTCTTTGCACCTTTGTCATAAGGTTCAACTCTTTTAGGCACTGAGTTCACTTTCGATTCGTATACCTGCAGTTGGGCCAACCTAGATACCGGAGCTTTTGCGCCCGAATAATCTATTCCTATATAATACTTGAATGCAGACACTAATTTTCTCCTGATATTTGGCTCTGACACACCGATCGCACTAGGCGCCCGATATGGGCATCCACTATCTCAAGGTCTACTAAGGTTCTATCTAACCTCATCAGATAGTCAATGTTCCGCCCACTCTCTCCTTTCGCATTTACAATACGATTAATAAGCTCACGATCAGTCTCCCTTTCAGAAACCCACTTATTAAAGGGGCGACTTACATAGGTGACCACACTTTTTGAGCCCATTCCTTCTACATCACTCAAAACATATTTTCTTTTGTAACCTGCCTTCTCCCGATCATCTAAGTAGCTAAGGGTATCACTCCATTTAGCATCGACAACTCCGTAGGCAACCCCTTCACACACTCCACCCACTACAGGCACAATCGTGGCAACTCGCCCTGGAAAACTCTCTGTCCCTCTGTGGTCTATGGAGGAATGCCAAATCCGCCTCTCCCAGCCAAAAATCGAAGCAACCTTCTTTACCTCAAAATCAAAACCAGGCCTCCAAAGTAGTGAGCCATAACCAAAAATCCATTTCATTTTTATATTTTAATTGATTTATACAGAAAAAATACCAAATAAAAACTAATTTTAGGTTAAGGTTGACCGGTATGATTGATTGTCTTGTACCAAACGTGGAAAACCAGCTGTGAACATCATTGGGCATCGAGGAAGCAACTTTAATGATGGTGAAAACACCCTACGAGCCATAACGAAAGCGCTCAATGATAAGGCCGATGGGATAGAGGTTGATTTACGCGCAGTCGAGAATAATATCATCATCTTACATGATGAAACCGTGAATAGAACCACAAACGGTAGCGGGCATTATAAAAACTTCTCATCAAAATCCATTAGATTTTTACGCTGCATGAATGGCGATAAAATACCACTACTCCAAGAAATTCTCTGTCTACAAAAACCTATCAAGGAATTAATTCTTGAATTTAAAGAACCCGGGATAGCAGAAGAAGTATCACAGATATTAGACAGTCACCTTCGATTTACTAGCGGCCAATACAAGAAAAATATTATCGTATCGTCTTTCAATATTGAAATAACGAAAGAACTTTCGCGTTATCCAGATAAATGGAAATTAGCTATACTTTATAAAGATGATTTTTTTTCCGCCATTCAAAGAGCAAAATTTTACAACGCACCAGATGTACATGTTCCTATGATTGATATTAACAAACACAACATAAAATATGCCCACAAAAACAAGCGTCGCGTCTATGCGTTTACGGTAAATAATTTAAAGGATTATGAACAATGTCTAGCCTGTGGGGTAGATGGTATCTTTACTGATAATCCAAAGTATTTTGTCCAACACGCATTGGCAGAAGAGCAAACGAGATGAAACACATACTGGCACTAGATTTAGGGACTACTAATGTTCGAGCTGTGCTATTCGATGAAGCGATGCGACCAGTATCAACAGATGAAATGGAGATAAGCGTATTCTATCCAAAGTCGGGATGGGTAGAACAAGATCCTGTAGAAATGATCACAAAACAACTACAGGTTGCTAAAAGGGTCGTTGATAAGAGTGGAGTAGCCGAAGCATCTATTGCTGGAATCGGTGTAACCAACCAAAGAGAAACAACTATTCTCTGGAACCGCGACACAGGAAGACCCATTGGGAATGCTATTGTTTGGCAAGATAGAAGAACCGCAACAATCTGTGAAAAAGTGTCTAAGACAGGCCACGCTCAATTAATTTACAATAGTACAGGGTTAATCTTGGATCCTTATTTCTCAGCATCAAAGATTAATTGGTTAATGAGAAACACACCGGGGCTTCAGGAAGCGGCAAAAGCTGGAAAGATTGCTTTTGGAACAGTCGATTCCTGGTTAATCTGGAACCTAACCCAAGGCAAAGTTCACTATACAGATCCGACTAATGCCTCTAGAACAATGTTATTCAACATTAAAACATTGACTTGGGATGATGAGTTGCTGAACATTTGGGATGTCCCAAGAGAAATACTTCCTACAGTAAAGCCCTCCACGGGATTTTTCGGAGAAACTTCCTTAATATCTTCAAAAAATATTCCGATTTCAGGCGTTATGGGCGACCAGCAAGCTGCTTTCTTTGGACAAAGATGTTTTCAGAGGGGCTCAACCAAATGCACATATGGAACCGGATGCTTTACTCTTATAAACACAGGTGATGAAGCCAATACAACATCATCGGGTTTACTAACTACCATCGCATTCAGTGACGGAATTAGCACTGAGTATGCTCTGGAAGCAAGCATATTTATGGGAGGTTCTACAGTTCAATGGCTAAGAGATGGTCTAGGGATAATAAATCGGGCGGAAGAAATAGAAGAACTCGCCGAAAAAGTTGAAGATGCAAATGGGGTGGTATTGGTGCCGGCATTCACAGGGCTTGGCGCTCCTCATTGGGATCCACATGCTCGTGGAATTATAATTGGGCTAACTAGGGACACGAACAAAAACCATATTGCTCGATCTGTTTTAGATGCCATAGCATGGCAGGTAAATGACGTCATAGATTTGATGTCGGAAACTGCCGAAATAGAAATAGACTTCATTCGAGTCGACGGGGGAGCGGTGGAAAACAATCTCCTCATGCAAATTCAAGCTGATTATCTTCAAAGGCCAGTGTATCGCTCTGCTCATAAAGAAACTACAGCCTTAGGAGCTGCCATGGTCTCCAGTCTTGGTATTAAGCTACATAAGAGTAAACAAGAGATCCCTGTAATAGCTTCTGAACCCAAAATATTTAAACCTAAGATTACACAAGCCATGAAAGAGTCAGCTCAAAGCACATGGTATCGCGCAGTTAAAAGATCCCTTTCTTGGGCAATCGATTAAAATAAGCATCGCCCAGAAAATGAAAAAGGAAACAAATTCATTAAGTGAAGCTAACACCAAAAAGTGGGAATTTTGGTGTGATAGAGGCGGAACATTCACCGATATAATTGGAATAAATCCTCAAGGTGAAAAGGTCTACAAAAAACTACTCTCTAATAATCCAAAAAACTACACAGATTCGACCGTGGAGGGTATTAGGAGGATTTTAAATATTTCTAGAGCAGAGAGGTTACCGACCGAGTCAATCGGAAAAATAAAAATCGGCACTACAATAGGCACCAATGCCCTTTTAGAACTCAAGGGGGAGCCCATTGTGCTAGTTACCACAATGGGTTTCAAAGATGCCTTAAAAATCGGGTATCAAAACCGACCTGACTTATTTGCACTGAAAATAAGACCTAAGAGGATACTCTTTAAGGAAATAATAGAAGTCGATGAGAGAATAAATTCTAATGGGGAAATTCTTAGCAGTATCGATGTAAATGCCCTATCTCAAAAGCTTAAAGTGACTCGTGAAAAAGGAATCACTTCTGCTGCTGTTGTATTCATGCATAGTTACTTGAATCCTTCGAACGAGTTACTGGTGGAAAAGATTGCTAAGAAAGTCGGCTTTGAACATATCTCACTCTCTCACAAAGTGGCTAAAACAGTCAGGTTCGTATCGAGAGGTGAGACCACATGTGTTGATGCCTATTTAACACCAATTCTTCGTGCTTACATTTCAAAGTTATCGAAAAGGCTGCCCGAGGTTCCGATTGAGTTTATGCAATCACATGGAGGTTTGGTTTCTGCCCATTTATTTAGTGGAAAAAATAGCGTGTTGTCCGGTCCTGCGGGAGGTGTTGTAGGGACAGCTCGGACCGCGGAGAAAAACAGTAGAAAAAGCGTCATCGGTTTCGACATGGGGGGAACATCTACGGATGTATGTCACTATGCTGGGCAATATGAGAGGCAATTCGAAAACGAAGTAAATGGCGTCAAGTTGAACATTCCTATGATGGCAATAGAGACTGTAGCCGCAGGGGGAGGTTCTGTAGTTGATTTTGATGGAGTTAATATGCGCGTTGGCCCAGAATCAGCCGGTTCAAATCCTGGCCCAGCCTGCTACAAAAAAGGAGGTCCTCTTACTGTTACCGACTGTAATGTGCTTCTAGGAAAAATACGACCGGGTTATTTTCCAAAAACATTTGGTGTTGACAATAAACAGGAAATAGATACCGCTGAAGTAATAAAAAAGTTCGAAAGCTTAACAAAAGCTATTAATGACTCAAGCGATACCGATATGAGCAGCGAGGACGTTGCTGAAGGGTTCATTCATATAGCTGTCTCGAAGATGGCCGATGCTATACGAAAGATATCTACGCAAAAGGGTATAGACTTATCGAATTACGTCCTGAATTGTTTTGGAGGAGCTGCCGGCCAACACGCTTGTCAAGTCGCGGATGCTTTAGGCATTTCTACTATCCTAATTGATGAGAATGCTAGCCTACTATCTGCTGTTGGTGTGGGCTGTGCGAAAATTTCAGAAATAAAAGAAGAGACGATTAACATTCAATTCTCAGAAAAAGCGCTCCAAAGAACAAGAACACGTCTGCTAAAGGTTAAAAAACAATTATCAAAAAAGTTACTAAAACAAGGAATAGCAGAGGAAAATCAAGAAACGCTAATAAGCTTTAGATTAAAATATGAAGGCACAGATGATTCCTTGGAAGTAACTCTCGCTAGTTACAGAGAAATGAACTCCCAATTCGAAAAAAAATATAACGACAGATATGGTTTTCTTGAAAAAGATTCAGCAATAATTATCAGCTCTGTATTGGTAGAGACGATAGGCAAAGAGAATAAAGAGGATGAATCCTTTACTCTTGAACTCAGAGCTGAGCCTAAAACAATTGGTGAACATAAAGTTTTTTTTGGAGGACAAGAAGAAATCATTCCGTTTTACTCCGACGAAACGATTCAGGCTGGAAATAAGCCAATCACAGGACCTATTGTCGTTATCAATAATACAAACACAATAGTTGTAGAGCGCGCATGGAGCATTAGAAAAACAAAAGAATGCTGTTTCATTCTCGAAAGAGATCTCGAGAAAAATGTCCAATCACCTAATTCCTATGACACCATACAGATAGAGCTTTTCTCGAATCAATTAATGACTATTGCTGATCAAATGGGTATCGTTTTTCAGAAGACTTCGCGCTCTGTCAATATTAAAGAACGTCTGGACCTGTCTTGCGCAGTGTTTGACGAGAATGGTTGTTTACTGGCAAATGCTCCACATATTCCAGTCCACTTGGGGTCGATGAGCGAAAGCGTTAAGAACATAATAAAAGAATTTAGTAGCAAGATGAGTCCAGGAGACGTATATGCAACGAACGATCCCTTTCAGGGAGGAACCCATTTACCTGACGTTACGGTAATAACTCCGCTGTTTGTAGATCACCAAAAAAAACCACTATTTTTCCTTGGATCAAGAGGTCACCATGCCGACATAGGCGGGATAACACCTGGTTCGATGCCGGCCAATAGTACTCGAATAGAGCAAGAGGGAGTACTTCTCGAAAATATAAAAATAGTCAGCAAGGGGAAATTTCAAGAAGAGTTGATTCGCTCAAGACTCCTAAACCACCAACATCCCTCTCGAAATATCGATAACAACATAGCCGACCTAAGAGCTTCGGTTGCTGCAAATAAAAAAGGATCCGACCAACTTTTAGCGCTTGCTAGCGACTACGGCCTCGAACAAGTACGCAAATATACGGAAAAGCTAAAGGAGCAAGGAGAAAAAGCAATCATCCATCTTATAAAATCTCTAGATTCTGGAAGCTACCAGAAAATCCTTGATAGTGGTGAAAAAATACACGCTAGGATTCTGGTAAATAAGAGCGAGCTATCGATAACATTCGATTTTTGTGGAACGAGCAAACAAACCGAAAACAACCTAAACGCACCAATCGCCATCACTCAAGCTAGCATCCTTTATGTCCTTCGTACCCTCGTGGAGAAAGAAATACCACTTAACGAGGGCTGCCTCAGACGAGTTAAAATTAAAGTTCCAACGGACTGCTTCCTTAACCCTAGAGCGCCGGCAGCCGTTGTAGCGGGGAACGTAGAAACGTCTCAGAATATAGTGGACTGTCTATACGGAGCACTTGATAAGATGGCCTCTTCTCAGGGGACGATGAATAATTTGACTTTTGGTAATGAAAAATATCAGTACTACGAAACAATTTGCGGTGGAACTGGCGCGGGATCAGATTTTGATGGTTGCGATGCAGTTCACAGCCATATGACAAACTCGAGACTAACAGATCCCGAGATTCTAGAAATTAGATTTCCCGTAATGATCCAAGATTTCTCAATACGGGCAGAAAGTGGCGGCTCAGGACAATATACTGGGGGAAACGGTGTATCTCGAAAAATTTTGTTCCTTGAAAAAATGCAGGTTTCATTACTATCTAGCCATCGATTAAACCCACCTAGTGGAATCAATGGTGGGGATAATGGAACCATTGGGAGTAATCGAGTGATCCGTGAGAATGGTAAAATTATAAACCTCAAAGGAATTGATCAGACGAGTTTAGACAAAGGAGATATACTATGGCTAGAGACTCCGGGAGGAGGAGGCTATGGAACTCCTAAAAAAAACTGAATTTAAACCTTCAAAGTCGCCTATTAATATGAGAAAAACAATTTTCACACCATTCTTCCTATTTCTTTTTATAGTAACCATACCGAATTTCAGCTTCGCTTGTATGGATGATGGGGATTGCCACTTGGGAGAAACCTGCTTCAAGAGGGAAAAGCGTGCAAGTGGAATTTGTTATTCTTCAATTAAAAACCGTTCAGAAGAACCAGTTGAAAGGAAACCTATCACCGGCGAGATTAGGGATAGAGCAATCAAGTGGTTAGGAGATCCGACACAAATAATTGAAGAAAACTTGCCTAACAAAGAGATTGGGAGTACCTGCATTGTGTCTACAGACTGCCCTTCTGGTTTCCAATGTGTTCTTGCCGGTTTTGAAGGAAAATGTGTGAAATTTTAAGCACTTCTTTAAGAGCCCATTTTGCGGTATAAGCGATTTCTACCTGATCCGGTCCCCGTAAATTGATCGCTCTCTTCAAACCCTAATTTTCTTAAAGGCAAATCAAGCCTTTCTACTTTTCTATCCAGGTTACCTAACTCTACTTCAACCATTATTGACTGCACCTCCGTTAGCGTTTTCTTCGCTCCCGAGATAATTGCGGGCTCTAACCCGTCCACGTCAATCTTGATATGGGTGGGTGTAGCAATTTTAAAAAGTTCTATGAACTCGTCAACCGAGAAACTAATTACAGACTGTGAAAATACAGGCTTCTTTTTGTGACGCTCCTGAAATTCTTTATCGAAGGTACTTCCTCCCGCCCCTTCCGAAACTTGGTTGAATAGAAGAGTCTCTACTTCTGTTTTTTGACCTAAAGCCACACAAAAGGGGCTTATTTGTTTGGACAAATTGTTGATACGTATATGTTCAAGAAATAAACCAAAGCTAAATCCATTAGGTTCAAAGGAGAAAACCTTCAAAGTTGGATTTAACGCGGCGTACAAAGAGTAGACGCCGACCCCAGCACCGATATCAAAAAAAGTTTGACCGTTCTCAAAACCATCAATCCATTTGAGAGTCTCGGGCTCATCAACAAAGAAGTGCTCAGCGGCACTAGCCGCATGAGGACTTCTGAGTTTATTCAACAGAAGCTGCCCCTTATTACACTTAATGACACCGTAGGACCGCTCGGATAGACCTTTCATTAATCGCGCAAGAGCCTTACTCTTTTGTCGCGCACTAGAAAAATAGGTTATAGCATCTACTACAAATTCACTTATACTTGCCAGCTTTTTACTCATTACTATAAAACGACTGATATTTATCAGTAACCTTTAAATACAGGCGTTCTCTTTTCTAAAAACGCCCTAATAGCATTTTTGTGATCCTCGGTCGCCACACATTGATATAAATTTTCGGCCTCTAAGTCTAACGACTCCGACAGAGTCGATTTAGGTACAGAGTTCAAATTATGCTTCATATTAGCGAGCGCAATAGGTGCCATCTGGGCTAGATTTTTGGCGATTTTCATTACCCTTGTTTCGAACACATCTTTTTCAAAAACGTCATTGAAAATCCCGAGCTTGTAGCACTCTTCAGAACCTACTTTTCGACAAGAAAAATACATCTCCTTAGCAATCGAAATATTAGTCAGATTGGCTAACAACCAGGTACCCCCATAATCACCCGATAAACCTATCCTTCCATAACCAGTTGTCACGAATGTGTCTTTCACGGCATAGCGAAAATCACAGGCTAACGCAAGTGCTAGGCCAGCACCAGCGGCAGGCCCAGGAAGAGCCGCTATTGTGGGCTTTTTTAAATTATATAGGCGTAGAGTCAAGGTCCTTTGCCGCATCCTCAATACTTCCACTTTCTCATGAGGAGTACCTCCCATGCCTTCCATACTGCTCACATCCCCACCTGAACAAAACGACTTTCCGGAACCGGTAATTATAAGGCAGCGAACCTTATCTTCGTGTTCCAGTTGAACTAGGGTTTCTCTCAGGGCAGGCGTCAATTCATCCGAAAGAGCGTTGCGCTTTTTGGGGTTATTAAGGATCACTGTTGCCACGCCCTCTTTCACGCAACACTTTAATAGTTGAGTTCCAGTACTAAGTTCCATTTGCACAATACAGGTATTTTCTAGACTTCACGCAGCGTCTTTTAAAAAGTCCTGGTAGAAATGTTGAATCGACACATCTAACTTTAACGACAAGTCATCATTCAAAACGCTATATACTAAATCAGAATTTGCTCTTACATTTTGGTAAATTGTACAACCTATTTCTCCTCCTCCCTCTATATGCGTCTCTTCACCGGTTGACATAGCAAACTCACCAGCTTTTTTTACTTTACGGTCCAACCCTCCATTTTTATTGTTTTCAAAAACATGGTGCTCTCCGTATAGAACGAGTGTGAATGTAGGATGATAGTGACGATGATAAAAGCATTGCTGATTTGCATCAAATTGGAAAAGCAAGTCAATTAGTTTTTTCTTCATATCAACGTTTAGTAGAGCATAGCGAAAACCTTTGTAGTCACCAAAAGGCTTCCAGTTAATCTTTTGATTTAGCAAATCATTTTTATCCACTGTTAAACATCCTCATTGAATCTGATATTAATTAGCTTTATTGTACATCATTAAGTATCAGAGTTTAGCCATAGGCAAGCAACAAAATAGAACCAATTGGGAAAAGACATTGGATAAAGCGAATTTTACAAATCTAAAATATGTGGAGACAGCTCTGTCATTTGTTGAAACGTCAACCCCACCCACAATTCGAGTTTATCCGAAACTATTCGGATCGAAGGAGCAAGTGCCCGAAGTAAAACATAAGGTAAAAATATATGACTGTCGCGAAATCTGGGGTCAGTTGAGTCTAGATGTTGCCGGATTTGAAGTACACAAAGCCCCCAGTAAAATAAACAATTTTTACGACAACACTGAAGTAGTTGAAAAATACTACCCTGAAGTTGAACGCAAAATGGAAGAGATCTTGTCCGCTCATAAGGTAATAGTGTTTGACCATAATGTTCGCAGTCAAGTGAAGGCCGATGCTGGCCAAGAGGGGGTTAGGGAGCCAGTTGAGGGCGCTCATAACGACTACACCCTATCTTCTGGACCGAGAAGGATTGCGGAAGTCCTCAAAGATAGAGGATATTTAGACCTTATATCCAGAAGATGTGCACTTGTGAACTTTTGGCGACCAATAATAGAACCAGTTGAAGACATGCCTCTTGCAATATGCGACGCTCAGACTACCGAATTAGAAGATTTCGTCGCCACAAAAATTGAGCATTTCCAAGAGGATAATTTAACAACACCAACTTTAACGGGAGAAATATACTCATTTAAATATAATCCCAAACATAGATGGTTTTATGTTCCGAAGATGAAGTCTTCCGAGGTAATCTTACTCAAGTGTTATGATTCCGCGGATGATGGCCGAGCCTGCTTCACTGGACATACTGGATTCTTGAATCCGAACTTACCAAAAACTTTTACTCCCAGAGAAAGTATTGAAGCTAGAACTGTTGTGGTATTTTAGAAGGAGAACTTCGGTTCAAGCAGAGAGACTCTTCGACAAAAAGAAACCGATGGTTTCCATTTGAAGAACCAAAGCGTCACGCTGGTTAAACATTTCAATTTTCGATCGCACAAGACCTCTATCCGGCTTGGTCTTAGAGAGTCTATTCTCTATTATCTCGAGCTTAAGCTTCAGCCTGTCATTAGGTCTAACAGGTTGAACCCAACGTATTTTTTCTACTCCCGGAGAGCCTAAACTTGAGCGTTTAGAAATAAAATTGTCAACCAATAACCGCATCATGACCGAACAGGTGTGCCAACCGCTAGCTATTAATCCTCCGAATTGACTATCCTCTGCTAACACCTCATTTACATGGAAATACTGAGGGTCAAATTCTTCAGCAAATTTTATTATATCTTCTTTTTCAAATAGAACGGGCCCGTATTCAAGAATCAGCCCTTCCCTGTAGTCTTCTAGGTAAGCATCTTTCAAATTTTTTTTACTGCAATCCTCAGACACTTACTATTTTGCCTTAGCGTTCTGAACGTTTTTTATAGGCGCGCTCCGCATACCCTGTATATAGTTGCCTCGGTCGCCCTATTCGTTGACTGGGATCCTCTATCATTTCATTCCACTGGGCAACCCAACCAACAGTACGGGCTAATGCAAACAACGCCGTAAACATAGTCGTCGGAAAACCCATAGCTTTGAGAGTAATACCGGAGTAAAAATCAATGTTAGGATAAAGTTGCTTTTCGACGAAATAATCATCGTTAAGAGCAATCTTTTCTAATTCTAAGGCAACTTCCAATAACGGATCGTCCTTTATGCCCAACTCCGCCAAGACCTCATGACATGTCTGTTGCATCACCTTAGCTCTGGGGTCATAATTTTTGTAAACCCTATGGCCAAAACCCATTAATCTGAAGGGGTCATTTTTATCCTTAGCTCGTTTAATGAACTCAGGTATTTTGTCAGCCGTACCAATCTCCATAAGCATATTCAGCGCAGCCTCATTAGCTCCACCGTGCGCCGGCCCCCAGAGACAAGCAATCCCCGCCGCAATCGCTGCAAAAGGATTTGCCCCAGATGAACTAGCCAAACGAACAGTGGAAGTGGAAGCGTTCTGCTCATGATCAGCGTGTAAGATAAAAATTTTATCTAAGGCCCGAGCCAGAGTCGGGGAGACTTTATGCTTTAAAGCCGGCAAAGCGAAGCACATGTTTAGAAAATTGGCAGTGTAATCGAGCTCGTTATCAGGGTAGACAAATGGCTGACCTAAGGAAAATTTAAAAGCCATAGCAGCAATTGTAGGCATTTTCGCTATCAGTCTTCGACCTGCAACCATACGCTGATACGGATCATTAATATCAGTCGAGTCATGATAAAAAGCCGAGAGTGCTCCTACCACGCCACACATGATGGCCATTGGATGTGCATCGCTTCTAAAACCGTAATAAAAGTTTCGTAATTGTTCATGCACCATCGTGTGATTAGTAATAGCTCTTTCAAATTCCTCATAATCGTTTAAGGACGGCAACTCACCGTTTAAAAGTAAATAAGCAGTTTCAATAAAGTTGCTTTGCTCAGCCAATTGATCGATAGGATATCCTCGATATAGCAGTATTCCTTTCTCGCCGTCTATGTAGGTAATTTTGGATTCGCAACTAGCCGTGGAGGTAAAACCAGGGTCATATGTGAACTGACCGGTATCTCCATAAAGAGAAGAGATATCTATAACGCTAGGCCCCAATGTTCCATCTAAGACATGGAATTCATATTCGCCGCTAGTAGTATCGACTTTTGCAACTTGTACTTTTTCTGTTTTATTCACGATAATTTGCCTATTAATATTTCATATCGGAACTTTCCCAAGACCGACGCAATATGCTTTTAAATTTTTCTATCCTGCCCTGATCTTAATTTTAAAACCGATCAGATTCCAATCTTAATTTGATATATAAAGATATATTTTTGATTTAATTTATAGAAAACAGCAAGTTATACACAGGTAAAAAAATTGCAACTTCCGATATAACGTAGCATCGGATAGTAGAATATTAGCGCTATCACCTAAATCGCCCGCACGGAATAACCCTGTCGTGGAAAATGAACATGTACTAAACCAGTTCTTTTGGATTCCACAGAAATGCAAATTTTTTCAGAATTTAAATGAACGAGGTTCCCAATTGAATAGGCGTTCTCACCTAATGCAGACACTTTTACTTTAGTCCCTTTCGCCATGCGATACTCGACATCAATTTCTTCACAAAAACTCTTTGGTTGGGTATTTAAAGCCACATTCAGGGCATATTCGCCTTCGAAGGAATTACGAGGCGGCAAAGAAAGCACAGACATCCTCCTAAACCAATGCTTAAGCTCCAATCTATTTTTCAAAAAATCACAATTTCCAGAAATTTTTTTGAGAAACCAAGGTCCTTGGTACAAAACAATGTCTGTGAGAGATATGGTCACTCCTGTAACAAAATCACGCTCACCCTTAAGCAAACAATTCAACCAGTCCATGTATATGTCAACTTGTTTTTCATACTTGAATGCTGACAAATTTACTTGCTCAACAGAGGGAATTGGTTTCCCGTGAAGATTCGCTCGGTCTCGGTGAAACTTCTCAGAGAATCTCTGAGCATTCATACCTGTTATAAACAAAGCAATAGGGCGCATGAAATTGGTTTCGGCCCAATCTTCTATGATTTTATATTTCGCATGATCGGACGAGGTCAATTCGGGTGGATAAAGTGGAGGATTCGGACACAACTCATCCAAAAAACGTACAATCAAACGAGTATCACAATAGATATCCGATCCTAGTTGCAAAGCCGGCGTCCTTCTATAACCTCCTGTCAGGGGAAGATAATCTGGCTTTGGAAGATAACTTGGAATTATTACAGAATCCCAGCCAATCTGTTTCAACGCAAACACCAGACGAACTTTTTCAGAAAAATTAGAAAAATCATAGTGATGTAAAATTAGGCTATTATCTTGCATAAAAAATATGAACACTCTTCGTGAACTAGATATTACAGACCCCTTAAAGATTGAGAGTAAAACAAAAGGAAGTAATAATAAACATAGCAAATTAGATTGGAATTAATATGAGAAATCATGAATAGAGAGGACTTTGAAAGGGTTGCGATTATAGGCGGGTCGATGGCAGGCCTATTCGCTGCTATCAATCTGCAAGCACTTGGATTTAACGTAACAGTTTTCGAGAGATCTAAGGAGTCCTTGGCTAACAGAGGCGCTGGCATTGCGACTCATGATCAACTCTATAACGCTCTTAGAAGTGCAGGCGTTACTCCTACTCAGGAAATGGGGGTAAAGAGCAAAGGCAGAGTCCTTATTGGTCGAGAAGGAGCGATAACGGAAAAACAAAATATGCGCCAGATCATGTCGTCTTGGGGATTGATATACCGATTTCTTCGAGCTCAAATCGCTGATTCAGACTACCTGACAGAGCATGAGTTGTTGGAAGTGAATGTAATCAACAAAGAAAAACTCGCCCTTCGATTTAAAAATGGATCTTCCATTGAAGCGGATTGGCTCATTGGAGCAGACGGAATGAATTCCACAGTCAGACAGATAGTGGAACCGCTTTCGCAACCAGAATATGCTGGATACTTTGCCTGGAGGGGTTTAATAAACGAAGAATTGATAGGTCAAGACCTAAGAAAACAACTAACAAACGTCATCACCTTTGGTTTAGCCCCAGCTGGGCATTGGCTAGGTTATTTAGTTGCGGGAGAAAACGATGCAATCGAAGAAGGTAGAAGATGGTATAATTGGGGATGGTACCGACATGCGACTGCCTCCTCGCTTAGAAATCATTTAACAGATAGGGATGGGAGGTATTTTGAAAACGGCATACCTCATCACTTAATTAGGCAAAGCCTAATAACAGATATGCAACAGGAGGCTAGTCTCTACTTAGCACCTCAAATTCAAAAGCTAATCAACCTCACGAAGCATCCTTTTCTTCAAGGCATGTTTGACGTAAGTTGCGAAAAATTAATCCATGGAAGAATTATTTTAATAGGAGATGCGGCTTTCACCGCGAGACCTCACGTTGGCCTAGGGGTTTCCAAGGCAGCCGAAGATGCCTCTACTTTAGCCAAAGCACTATATTCGAAAAAAAGAAAGGAGGCTCTTAAGAGATGGGAAAATGAGAGGAAGTGCTACGGCCAGGCAACTATCCAGTGGGGAAGAGACCTTGGTAGTCATATCAAACCAATCGGATACGCCTTAGAAGCGGATAATAAGGCTGAGCATTATAGTACCCCGGAGGTATTAATCTCTCAGAATGCCCCTCATGATCCTTCAAAATTTCTCGCCGAATATCTTTGAATTTTTTGGAATACACCATCTATAGCCTTCTTGATGTCTTGTTCTATCAACACAACGGAGGGCACCATAAACAATACAATGAAGGTAGCTAACGCCATGCCAAAAACGAGAGTAATAGCCATTGGAATCAAAAACTGAGCTTGTAAGCTAGTCTCAAACAGAAGTGGAGTAAGCCCTCCAATAGTAGTAGCGGAAGTGAGAAAGACTGCTCGCAATCTGTCCCCACTACCCGACACAACAGCTTCTATCAATGGGAACTCCTTCGCTCTCTCATTAATTGTAGTGACTAGAACTATCGAATCATTAATTATGATCCCTGATAATCCAAGAATCGCAAAAATGCTCAAAATTGTCAGGTCAAAACCTAAAACGCCGTGTCCTAAAACTGCCCCCACAAAACCCAGCGGTACTATTGCCATAACAACAAAGGGTCTTGAGTAGCTTGAAAAAACCCAAGCCAAGATTATATAAATTAGAGCAAACCCAAGGGAGGCGCCTAGAATCATATCGGACATAGTCTCCCTCTGCTCCCTTGCCCTGCCTTCAAAAGCCCACTCAACGCCATACCTATCACCGATATTCCTAAGGCCGTCATGGAGTAAAGCTCGCTGAACATAGGAAGAGCGAGTAATTGAACTATCCATCTCTGCGGAAACCGCGATCTCCTTAAAACCATCCTCCCTCTTTATTCGAGAAAACCCTTTTGATTGGCTAAAATTTACTATCTCTTTAAGGGGAATTTTCTTACCGTCAGATGATCTTAATAGAACGTTTTGTAAGATCGAGTTATCAACTGTGTCCTTCTTCAGTCGGACCCTTACGGTGACTTCCTCTTCCCCTCTGGGGAATCGAATTGATATGGAACCATCTATTAGGTCTCTCACCTGTCTCGCCACGGAACTAGTTGAAAAGCCTAAAGCCCTCCCTCTTTCATTAAGCTCTAAAAGAATTTCTGGCTTGCCAAAAGGCATGTTGTCATCAACGTCTGATACCCCGTCGTAACGCCTTAGCAAAGTACTAAGTTCTCCTGCCGCTTCCTTGAGTAGAGTTATTTCTCCACCATTAGTTCTGAGCCTTATATCCATGTCTCCACCTGGCGGTCCACTCCGCTGTGCTTCGAAAGTCAAATTTTCCACTCCCGACGGCCACACAGTCTCTTCCCTCCATATTGCAATAACTTCCGAAGATTTTATTTGGCGAAACTCGGAAGACGTAAGTTCTACCACAACCCCCCCCAGACTATCGCTTGAGACGGCAGACAAAGAACCCCCTGTCGAGGCTAGTGTACCGATTCTTCCCAAAGACATTACCACTAATTCTTCTGGGTTATAACCTGCTTTTTTCAGCCCATCGTATAACGCGGTTTCCACTTCCAAGACTGCGGAGCGAGTCTCCTCCTGGGTGGAACCAGGTAACATACGGACGTTCGCATATATGGTATTCGGCTCTGGAGAGGGGAAAAATTGGTATCCAACATGGCCTCCCGCAACGCTCCCGATAGAAATCATAAAAACCACCGCCGCTATTGATACAGTGAAATACCGATTCTCAACAGCTATCTTCACGAGAGGTTCGAATTGCTCTTCTCTAAATTTAATAAGTGAATTATCAATTGTATTACGAAAACGCCAAAATTTTCCTGACTCTTTTTGAGCTCTCCCCAAACCATAGGATAAGTGGGCTGGGAGAACTAGGAAGCACTCAATTAAACTGGCAATTAGAACAGCTATAACCACAAAAGGGATCGCAGATATTATTTGGCCGATTATTCCAGAAATTACAAAAAGAGGGAGAAAAGCGGCTATTGTGGTCAACGTAGCACTTAAAACTGGTACAGCCATCCTCTCAGCCCCAACCACTGCAGCTTCTAAAGGACCTAATCCTGTCTTGAACCTGTGGTCCGCATGTTCTCCTACGACGATGGCATCATCGACAACGATACCGATGGCCATGATCATCCCGAACAAACTAAGCATGTTAATGGTTTGATCACTTACCCACATGATGGCCAAAGCGGCCAAGATAGAAGCGGGAATACCTATCGCCACCCACATTGCTACCCGAGGACTCATGAAAAGAAACAAGATAATCAGCACTAATAACAAACCGCCCAACCCGTTTGAAACTAACAAATTAATTCGTTCCTTTATCAAGTTGGACTGTACATTATAGGTTTCTATTTTTAAATTGGCGGGAAGAAAGCTGCGAATTTCATCCAGCTCCGATCGCACTATTTCTGATGCGTCTAGAGCATCGCTGTCGGTTGCTCTTCGTATATCAAATTCTATTGCCAACTCTCCTCTGCGGAAAGCCCTTTTCTGTCCATCCTCAAATTGTTCTGAAACTGCTGCTATATCCTTGAGGAGCATTTTACTCCCACTAGGCAGCGACTTTATTTCTAACGTTTCAAGATCGATCGCCTCTTTTTTTAGTCCGAGACTTCTCACTTGTCTCTCACCACCTGCAATTTCCCCAGCTGGTAAATCTTGAGACTGGTCCCTAATTCGTTCTGAAATATCACCAACGGTTAAATCAAATTTCTGTAAAATTTTGGGCTCAACAGCGACCCAAATTTCCTCTGAACGATCACCGAATAGATCTATCTTATCGATTCCCTCAGACAAAAGATGGTCTCTCACTTTCTTCGCATAATATTTCAGTGCACGTTCCGAATCACCCCCAGACAGAACTAATTTTGAAACAGTCTCATATCTCAGCAATCTTTTTATTCGCGGCTTTTCAGCATCTAATGGTAGAGTCATAATTTGACCTACAGCTGACTCAACCTCAGCTAATCCCAGCTGCATGTCATGACCAGATTCGAATTCTATCGTGATACTTGCCAACCCCTCGTAAGATGAAGAAGAAACTTTCTTAACCCCATCAATAAAACGGACGGCTGGTTCGATGGAATTAACGAGGCTTTCATCCACATCGAGGGCTGATGCTCCGGGCCAGGCTATAGAAACAATGACGTAGTCTAAACCAAAATCCGGAAAAAACTGTCGATTTAAAACTTGGGTGGCCGCAAGTCCGCACACGATCATCAATGCTAATACCAGATTAGAGGCGGTTGGATGTCGTGCAAATATCCTAATAATTGACATAAAAGCAAGCAGAGCCTATAACGCTTTAACGCGTAAACCTGGCCCTATATTTTCAAATAGCCTAGCGACGATTAACTCGCCAGACAAAATTTTCGCCCTTATTAAAAGATTCTCCTCTGCTTTTCCAACCACTTCCACGGGCAGCCTGACCAAGCGTTGTTCTCGAATTACATACACATGTTCTGCGTCCGCAACTGCACGTGTGGGAACTTGAAATACATTTTGATACTCAAAGTCTGGGAAAAGCACCTCAACAAAGGCTCCCGACCTCAAACCACTCTCTACAGCTTTTTGATCAACCGAGGCAAACATGTCTACCCCGCCTGTATCTACGTTTAATTCCGGCCCAACACGGGTTAGAGTGGCTTCATATTTATGCTCTTCACTACCGAGTTCCCATATTATTTCCAAAGGCCTTCCTAGTATCGATTCCTCGCTTTGGTCCTGACCCTTTTTTTTTGACGTAAATCGTCCATAGTCTCCCTCCGGCAGCTCGAAGTGGACCTCCAACTCTCGTGCAGACAATAACCTCCCTATCTTCTCACCCTGTACCAATAATTGTCCAAGCGCAACCTGAACGTCCGCCACGTAACCCTCGAAAGGGGCAAATATCAAAGTATCGGCTAAAGCCTGCTCAGCGGTAGCTACTGACGCATTTGCTTTTTTATGAAGTGCGGTTTGTTGTTTTATCTTCGAACCCAAACGAGCAACTTTTTGTTCTCTAAGTATTTTATCTTTTTCCGTTTGGGCCAAATTAGACTCAGCATCGTCGATTGCTTTTTTACTCTCAGTCCCCTGCCTTGCAAGCTCTGAGGTTCTATCGAAAGCGCGACGTGCGAGTTCAACTTGTCTCTGGGAATTTTTCAGAAGCTCTTTCTCGAATATTAATTCAGAGCGCAGTTCATTAAGCAAGGCTTCCGCATGAATTAAATCGGCTCTTTTCTCAATAGCTAGATTTTCATAGTCGTTTCGTTCAATGGCTAAAAGCTGCGTGCCCTTTTTAAGAAGGCTACCATTTCTAAATATCGGGTTAAGGTCACTTATCCTCCCACCTAAAACGCTTCTCAGTTCGGCCTCTCTCGCAGCTCTAACCTCTCCATAAATAGATATTTTAGGTTGTATATTTATTGGTTTAGCTCTCATCACGTTCACAGGCCAAATCTTTTCCGGCATTGTCCTTTGCGAAACATTAGGCCTGGAGTTAGCTAACATTAACGTGACTAGAAGGCCTAAGAGAATCGTACCTAATGGCAAAACAACTTTCTTATTGAGTGGGATGGGCATATGGGTTGAGATAATCAAGAAAAATTAGTTTACTTTCAGGCCCCGTATACGAAAAGAAAAACTTTCTAGATCAAAACTAAACTTACCAGTAGCTTAGACCTCATTGCTTTTTTGGTAACATTTACTTGAAAGCAGACTTCACTCACCCAAACCTCTAAGGCCTGGCTTCTTGGAAAAATAACTGGATAATCGAGAAATATCAGCGTCGCTAAGATCTAGGACTTGAACTTGAACATTCATAATTGGATGTTTTCGTCTTCCGTCCTTGTAAGCCTTCAAAGAATTAGCCAGATAATCTTCATGCTGCCCAGCCAATATGGGGTAATCTGGTGCCAAAGGCTTATCTCCGTCGGCCCCATGACAGGTTCCGCAGGCTTGAAGCTTTTGCTCATAGGACATTCCATTCGCTTGAGCTTCTTCAGAAAAAATAGCCGGTCCAACTGCAATTAGCGATAACAAAAGAAAAAGGGTAAGGAAATTTTTATTCATTTGGTTATTTTGCCCCACGTTTACTTCTAAGAAATTACCTGAAAAAGTCTATTTCACACTAGACAAATAGCTGGCTATATCCTGCATGTCTTCCTCAGACAGATTGAAGGCATTAGCCTGCATAGTCCCGTGTAACCTTGTTCCGGCCTTGTAAGCCTTAAGTGCGCTAACGATATAGCCTGCACTCTGACCACCTATCTTTGGCACCTTATAGGAAGGGTAGACGTTAAAATATCCAGTGACTGCGTGACAACCCAGACAAGTTTCAGCTTTTTTCAGCCCTTCTAGTGGGTCCCCTTCCGCCAAAGGGGCGTCCATGACTGTAGCTACAACAGCAAAAAACAATAGCTTTACATTCCTCATTCTTAACACTCCACCGAAAAATAGAAAAAACCAATATCATGCTACTCAACGACACCAAAAAATAAAGGCGATTAGCTTTTAGCGGCTCACTGCTTACCTTTGCCTATCTAGTAGCCTAATTGGTAATATAATACAACAATTAGAAAACCTTCGGGACCAAAAATTCATATATTTAGCAAACAAACATGATTTTTAGATGTCAGATACCACAATCAAATTAATTTGGGATTTTAAGACTAGTGGGATCCCAACTAAACCCGCTTTTTTTTGGGGTGTCTTGTGTCTGACGATCTGTAGCGCCTGCACCCTGGAGACTTCTTTAGAAGCCTATTTCCCAATAGAAGACGGAAAGGTTTGGGTCTATGAAGCTGAATTGACCATTGATAACAAAAAAACGCCATTCAGAGAAGTAATATACGTCGACAATATAACTAGCAAACCAGAGACTGCCGATGCCGCTTTGGTGACACTCAGCGGTAAGAGAGAGCTTTACAAATACAAAGAAGACGGCATTTATGTCATTTCCGATTTTGATAATAACCCGAAAGTTTCTGGAAGCAAATTCAAAGAGCAGCTATTTCTACCCTTAAATTTAAAAACCGGTGAAAGCTGGGTAAAAGAAACAAACCTGGTACTTCTTAGAGCCACCGGCCCTTGGGAAACGCCTTTAGCCATAAAAGGAACCATTACCACCAAATACAGAATAATATCTACTAGCGAAACAGTTAAAATCGGACAAAAGGAATTCAAGGACTGCTTAGTGATAGAAGGTATTGGTAATGATTTATTATATGGCGGCGACTACCTAGACTATCTAGAGGTCACAATTGAAGAAAAGAAATGGTTCGCCCCTCGGGTAGGATTAATAAAAACCATTCGAAGTGAAAGAGCACAAAATAAGCACACAAAGCCGGTACAACTAAAGACTATACTTAAAGACACGTAATTATTTCGAGACTGTTGAAAAAATACCTAGAACATTGATTCTTGGAGTAATTTTTAATTATTTAGCAAAAATTTCATTTTTTTTTTGTTTTAACCATTGCGCTACGGCCAGAAAATGATTAATGTTTCGCGGCTATTTTTGAAGAGGAACATAAAGCTAGAGAAGTTCTCGTTAGAATGCCAAGAAGAAAAGAACAGGATTTGGAGCCTCAAAAGGAACCTCAAAAAAAAAATATGGTAATTGGGAAAAAAATATGAGTGCTAGAAAGACTTCCCCGACAACTAGAAAGAAGACGACCTCTGCGAAGAAAAAAATCGCAACTAAAAAGGTCCCGAAAACAAATAAAAACCGCGGAACCTCTGAAACAAAAAACCCGGTCAAAACGTCTAAAAAAACACCGGTGATGAAAAAGACGACGAAAAAAAAGAAGGTGCAGTCATCAAAAAAAAGCAGGAAATTAAACCCTGATTTGCAAAATTTGAGTCTTCCAGACAACTATCTTCCAAATAAAAAAGAAGAGTACATGAACCCAATGCAACTCTTATATTTTCAAGAAAAGCTGTTTGAGCGAAGACGAGAACTCATAAACCAATCTCAGGAAACTTTACATAATTTAAAAACTGAAATTCGTGATGTAAGTGATGATGCAGAGAGAGCCAGTAGAGAAAGCGATAACATTCTGGAACTCAGAACGAGAGATCGATATAGAAAACTTCTATCCAAAATTGACTCGGCTTTAAGGCGTATAGATGACGGTACATATGGATACTGCGAAGAAACGGGAGAGGAGATTGGCCTAGGTCGGCTCGAAGCGCGACCTACTGCGACCCTGACGGTAGATGCCCAAGAGAGAAGAGAGATGTTGCAACGTCAATTTAGAGACGACCGTTGAACGTAAGGCCACTCCTTCCATCTATCGAGCAAGGGAAAATATAATCCCAAACGAATTTCACGATGTTCCTCCAAGGATAAGACGCTAGCATAATAATCGAGCTGAGGTTTATGCCTCAAAGTCTCCGATTCTATAAAACCATCTACATCTGAGCCATCGTGATAGCCTGTCTTATAATCAACTATCCACCGAATCCCAACTGCATCCACAAAGGTCCTGTCTATGATAATTTTTTTATCACCAAACCCACCTCCCGGGAAAAGTTCTAGTTCTCTTTGAACTAGACAATGGTTTGTATTAAAAAGCCATTGGCCTCTTTCTCCAGATAGAATGTTATTTAATCCGGTTTCAGTACGTTGCAAGGCTAGATTCATATTACCGACAGAAACTCCCATAGACCTAAAACGGGCTCTAGCGTACTTTAGCGACCTATCTATTATCTCCTCTGTGGAGTGATGCTTTATCAAGTCGTCTAGACTCTGAAAAATATAATGAGCCACGATTCCAATTTGGCGAGCGGTAATACCTGCCCATTCGAATTCCAAAGGGTCTAAATCAATTTTATTGCGCATCGCTGAGCCACCGAATGGATCCGTATTAATATTTACTTGAGGAAACTCCATTCGTTTTAGACAAACGCCTCTATTGTCGTGCGGCTCAACTAAACTATCTTTACTGCTGTATTGTATAAGCTCCTGTGGGATTTTTTCATATATAAATTCTAGAAAAGAACCCTTTGGAGGTTTGGTAAACTGTCGTTTTTCTAAATCTTCTTCGCTATCATATAATTTACCCAATAAGTGCACCTTCTTACGAGCCCGGGTTAGGGCTACGTAAAGAAGCCTCACGACTTCCTCTCGAATCTTCTGCGACTCGAGAGATCGTAAATATGAGTATAGAGAGGTAAGTGTATTATTTTGATAGGGCGCAACTATTGGACCTCTAGAGCTAGAGTCAACATGAAAATCTTCCCAATATAGAAGCGATTGCGGTTCACTTTTAACAGTCCTATGAGTGCTCGGGATTATCACAATGTCAAACTCGAGGCCCTTGGCTTTGTGAATAGTCATAATATTCAGAGAACCTTGAACATTTTGATGGTTCTCAGGATAGGATTTCTCCAACAGGCGACTTATCTTTTGATAGGTAATAAGACCATCTTCTTTTTCAAGTTCATGGATAAGACGAAAAAATTGTCTAGTTGCCTCTAGAGAATTAGCATCTCGATATAAGCTGTTCCCGCCGATAGCATTCCAGGTCATCTTCAAAGAATCCAAGAGGGAGTGGGTTTTCAAGGCCCGATAAGACTTGTGCAAAATATCCTGAATCCAAGCCATTCTTTCTGAGTCATCTCTAGTTAATCGAACCACAGCATCAGAGTGCAATAAGAAATCCCGCAATACTGGAACAGTTGATAGTTCCGAAAGCACTTCTAGGGTCAAACCTGCCCAGGGCGCTCTAAGAAAGGCTAACCAGGCCACCTTGTCCGCTGGATGGAGAAGAATCCTGGAAACGATCATCAAATCCTGAATCACCGGAATATCGGCTAGTGAACTGAGCTCCACTGATGTGAATTCTATTTTCCTTTTCTTTAGTGTTTGAGCGATTTCCTCTAGGTGGCCTTTGCTCCTTCCTAAGATACAAATTGTTGAGCGTTCTTCGGCTTTCAGAACGCTCTCTTCACCGTGAATCGAGATAATGAGCTCAGCAATATGATTGGCCTCAGCCAAGCGATCGTCTGGAGAAATATTGTGAAAGGTAAAAGGCCTCCCGTAGTCTTCTATTCTTACGGTGTTTTGAGGAACAAAGAATTCTGCACAACTTCCCACCGCTTCGAGAGCAGGGGGAAATAACTGATTTATCCAATCAACAAGACTCCTTTGGGACCGAAAATTATTTACGAGAGTTAATCTCTCAAGCGGCACACTCTCTATCCTGCCTAGCTGGAATAATTGATTAAAAAGATCCATGTCTGCCTTTCGGAATCTATAGATAGATTGCATAGGATCGCCTACCAAAAACAAACTACGTCCGTCGCCCTGAACCCAACCCGACACCAATTTCCTAAGAAGCTCTAGCTGGACGGGAGAGGTGTCTTGAAATTCATCAACAAGAATATGCTTAAGGGTATAGTCAAGTCTTAACGTTAAATCACTTGGTTCTTCCAAGCCTCCAAGAGCCGAGAGTGCATCCAAAGTCTGCTGTGTAAAATCGGTTGCCTGACGCTGGGAAAAAATAAGATGTAAGTGAGCAGAAGCTAACTTCACTAGCTCAAAAATATCCTTAAGTTCACTTAGTAGATTATGAATTTTATCGTTTTTCGGCAAAGCTACAACCTGCATAAGTGCCTGAATTGCACTTGGAGAATCAGCGATCTCATTAATTGTATCTCTCCAAATTTTTTTCATTAGTTTTGTTTCAGAAAGCCCCGAAGGAAATCCATTTGAAGCATTCAAATTTTTTCTTAAGGTATTTGTTTTTGTAAAAATTAATCTTTCGAAAAGTTGATGCCATTTTTCTAAAGAAGCTGATTCCGCTTCAGGGAACATTCTCATCAGCTCAGGATTTTTGGGATTTAAATGAGTCTCTGAAAAATTGTACAGCGTTAAAATGTCTTGCTTTTGGCTTGGACTAAACAACTTATCGCAACTTAACAATCTCGAAGTTAACAAGTCTGAGAAGCGTTGGCCCATCTGATTCAAGTCTAGACCAACTCCCACTTCCATGAAAAATGTATCCCTCTGCTCTAACATTTCGGCGAGTTGTCTTTCCACCCTCGACCAATCAGAGTCATACTTCGAAAGAATCCTACCAAGAAATGCTTTATGCTCTTCGGAGGATATCTCCGATAAGGCACGTCGAGCAGCCAAGGTATATAAACTTTTATAGTCTTCCTCTACTGTTGGGTAGTAAAGCGACTCACTGAATGAAGACGCCCTTTTGAGTAAACCAGAACAAAAGGAATCAATAGTCATAATCGACAGGCGAGCCGGATCAGAGTTCAAATTCCAGCCTTTCTCTAAATCTTTCATACGAATTTTGTTTACTATCTGAGGAAGCTCTGGATCGATAGATTTTACTGAATCTTTCGATGATAAAAGGGCCAGAACTCTCTTTCTCATCTCTTCAGCGGCTTTTCGAGTGAAAGTTATAGCGAGAACTTCTTCGGGTTCATTGACGTTCGCCAGAGCCCTTATTAATCGGCTAACCAGCATGGTTGTTTTTCCCGATCCAGCGGGAGCCTTGACAACATAAGAAGACTCTAAGCTATCCGCTTTCTTCCGTTCTGATAAATCATTAATTTGCGTCATCCCAATTCACATCTTTAGTTTTTATTCGGCAAAGGAGTTGCTGCTCACAGTTTTTACAAGTAGTCTGATTTCTTTTAGGACTAACTAAAGCAAAGCCATCTTGCAATTCAGTAGCGAGCGCTTCGAGACTCGTCTGCCAGTCGGGATATTTCACTCCAAAATCGAAAATGTCCCGACTCAAAAACTTCGAGTTAAAATTATCTACTTTTCCAAAGGCAACACTCGAGACATCCTCAACTGAAGAATAAACTGCATAAAGCAACAATTGGGCAGAATCAGGTCTAGGAGGATTAAGAACCGACAAACTACATTCACCCGTTTTATAATCGACAATTCGTTTTGTGCCATCGTCTAAGACATCTACTCGGTCAACTCGACAGACGAGCTTTAAATCATTGATTTCGACTTCTATCTCTTTCTCCAACATAAAAGCCACAAAAGGTTGTGTATTTTTCTCAAATTTAAGCCAACTGATTAGGAGCTTATTAAGGAGTTGCTCTTCAACGGCCCCGCAGGCTGCCTCCATTTTGGTGGGATCTCTAAATTGCTCTAAATTTTTGTTTACTGCCATCTGCACTACTAGCGAAAGTTCACTTTCTCTTTTTACCATCAGACTGGAATGTTTTTTTAGGCCATTCCATATGGTAGCCAGTGCTTTGTGTGTAACTATCCCTCTTGCTTTGCGACTTACGCCCGGGGCCACTTCCTCAGGTGCAATCGAGTTGAGTCGATACCTAGCAAAACCCTTAAACGGGCAAGCAGCTTGCGCCTCCAAAACAGACGCCCCACCTTTTAACACACTTTCCTTCGGCATTTTTGGACCGAAATCATCTATTGAGGAACTAAGCTGTATTCTTTTTGAAGTGCACTCACGGTCAAAAAAATTTTCCCCTGGTAGAGATGCGTGTTGCAACCCCGGAGCAAAAGCAGAAGGTAAAATTTCAACACCTTTATCCATTTCCGAGTAGCTTAGGTTAATTTCCTTCCGATTGCGGCATAAAGATTCAAAAAGTATTCTGCGATAGGTGAAATCGACGGAAGGATGCGAGCCTGGAATACCAACCATTCGTTGCTCAGCAAAAGGCAGCATCGTTACTATCTCAACCTGGAGGGACGGTTTTTTGACCGTACATTCGGTAATCCATAAATGCGTTGGATCGACAGTCACTGCCTCCTCTGCATTAACAACGTAGATATTAGTTGGACCTTGAAGGTTTCTTATTTTTTTTGTGTTAAACGCATTTTTTAAGTACCAAACGACCTCAGCATAAGAAACAGAGCCAAGGACCGCATTTAACTCAGCGACCTGATCTAAAACAGACGCGAAATCATCAAGAAGCTCCGAAGCTATCAAAAGCTTACTGTCACCATGCAACCAATGAACCGACTTCCATCTTTTTTTGAAAAAAGAGAGCCATTCTGGAACACTTCTTTTACGGCCAATACTCTTGTTGCTATGCAGAATCTCAACCAATATTGCCTTTAAAATGGGGCATTTTTTTGTGGATTCCAAAACTTCAATTACCCACTTCAACGGCCATTCATAACGACCCCTGCTTCTCAAATCTAAATCAAAGAGGGCCCGTTCTGAGCCTTCACTGTCAGCACCATGGAGGAGCGGATGATTTATTAGATTACTTAACAAGTCCCAACGCGGTACATCTTTTATCTCCAAAATTAAAAAGGCCAACTTAACAAACGGCTTTTCTGCGAGAGCTGCCTGGTGTGAGTAATAGAAAGTACCGTCTAGTACGTCCTCACAAACCGACCGAACAACCACAGTGTCTGACGGATTACTATCTACCACCACCGCGACTTTCGCAGAAGGATTAGCTCCAGCTGTTCGCCTAGCCCAATTCAAAGATAGTTCTAATTCTCTTATTTTGCTCGAAAATTTATAATGGTGAACAGCTGGTGTCCCCACTCTACTTGCTAGAGCATCACGGCTATTCCTTTTAAGCCAAGATTGTATAACCGGCGCCGGAGAAAAAAGACCATGTGCTGTGACTTTATCAACGCACTGTTCAGACAAAGAACTTAGCATTAACAAGACCTGATCCAAGGCGCCCAGTTTTATCAGGCTAGATCGATATTTTTTTAAAAGTTCCAGATAGACTTTTGAGACATTTGAACCCTGTTTCCCAAATTGCCCACTGTCTAATCGCCAATAGCTTTGTGTCTTCCACGCAACTCTTAACTCATGGGCGATCTGAACAGTTGAGGACCAATCCAAGCTCATATTCTTCTTTACAATCTTTTGCCAAAGAGCCTGCTCTTGCATTGTCGTCAATACAAATTTTTCATCTGCTGTTACGGAATTACGCAAGCATGTCAAATAATATTGCTCAGACAGATAGTTCTCTAGAGTCGCAACCTTAGGGAATCTCTCCAAAGACTTAGACGAGTTAAGTGCCATCCACTCTATAACCCGATTCAAAGCGGCTAGATTCCTAGAATTACTTACTACCACATTTGAGCAAGGCTCCTCGGAAAAATTGAAAAACCCAAGGTTATTTTGGTTAATTTTAAATTCCGGTTCCTTACGCAAAAATCATACCTCCTACAGCGTAGCCCGGTAGTAAATGTTACGGCTTCGCCTCAAGCTTGGCTTTTATAAAATCACTTTGAGATAAGTATAAAAGATCTTTAATTTTCCTTATGTAGTATTCTTCATATTTATCCAGTTGGCCATCCGCGTAAGCGACTTTCCACAAAATAACTAACAGGTCATATTTTTCTTGTCTCGAACAACTATCATTTATGAGGGATGTAAATTCAAAGAAAGATACTGATTCTTCTACCACGGCTATTACTTTGTTGAAAATCTCATTAATCTCGTGGTTGGTTTTATGTAAGATATTTTTTACCCCTTCTATTACTACCTCCTTCTCAAGATCATCTATCTCATCATCAGCACGGGCTATTTCAAGCATGAGGACACCAGCGGCAATACCCAAACCTTCGTCCTCTGCTGTTTCCTTGAGTGTTGATTTATCTTCAAATAAATTTTTTAGAGCTTCAAGTATCATCAAATTTCCAATTTTTTTTACAATAATATCAATTTTATAAGTTAAAGTTGACTTTACCTGACTAGGAAGAAACTTAGATCCTTAAACAAACCCAAAAAAGAGAGGTTAAAAAATGAGGTCTAATAAATTGCGATTTTTTGTGGAGGAACCACTAAAACCTGGGGCGGAGCTGAAGCTTGCCGAAAGTGCAAGCCACAAGATCCGCTCAGTACTACGGCTTAGAAAAAAAGATGAAATAGTTGTCTTTAACAATCAATATTTGGAATTTAAAGCCACCATAAAGGAGATTGATAAAAAATACGTGACCATTCTCACCACCGAAGAGATAAAAACCGCTGTTGAGTCTCCCCTTCAAATAAAACTAATTATCGCAATAATAAAGCCGGAAAAAATGGACTATGCCCTCCAAAAGGCAACAGAGCTCGGCGTCACGTCTATATTGCCTTTCTTCTCGGCCAGGTCTGTTATAAAAATCAATGATGAGAGGAGGGAGAAGCGTCTTATTCATTGGAGGAATATAATTCGCAGCGCCTCAGAGCAGTGCGGCCGAAGGACAATTCCAGACCTTTACCCTTTTAGTCCGTTAAGCCAAATCTTGGACCTGACAAAAGACTTCGAATTTCTTATATTGGACCCCCATGCCAGAGCAAAGATGAGTTGTCTTCCTCGCAGTCAGAAGCCAATAGCAATTGTTTGCGGACCGGAGGGCGGCCTCAATGAAGAAGAAATTCATAGTTTAATTAATCGAGGAGGCAAAAATATAAACATAGGACCTCGAGTCTTACGGGCTGAAACCGCGAGCACCTGTGCTTTAACTATCGCGCAGTCTCTTTGGGGCGATATGTAAGAATAGAAACCCTAATGCATTTTTTTGAAATCGGAACGCTCTCAAAAATACGAATTAAAGTACACCGAATTAAAAGGTAAGTTATAATTAGGCAAAATTCTCTAAGGTATATTTATGGACAATAAATCCGAAAAGAAGCCCTGGGGCGGACGTTTTTCTGAACCCACCAATCAATTTGTTGAGCGATTTACCGCTTCCATCAATTTCGACAAGAGGCTCGGTCTTTATGACGTAACAGGCTCTAAGGCCCATGCCCAAATGTTAGAGAAATGCGGGATAATAACCTCCGAAGAGCTGAGACAAATTGATAATGGACTAGAAGAAATTGCCGATACTATAAGAAACGGAACATTCAAGTGGTCAGCGGCACTAGAGGATGTGCACATGAATATTGAAGGCGAGTTGGTCAATCGAATAGGAGAGGTTGGAAAGAAATTACACACGGCCAGATCTCGAAATGACCAAGTCGCTACTGACCTACGCCTCTTCTTGAGGGATAAGACTGATGAATCGGTAGAAGAATTAAAGGATTTAGTGAGGACCATTGTCCAACTCGCTCACAAAGAATCAGCCACTTTGATGCCCGGTTATACCCACCTTCAAGTGGCCCAACCTGTAACTTTCGGCCACCACCTGCTAGCTTGGGCCGAGATGATACTGCGAGATATATCGAGATTCAAAAACTGCCGATCGAGGATTAACATCCTTCCGCTGGGATCCGGAGCACTTGCTGGAACAACCTTCCCTATAGATCGTCGAATCACTGCAGAAATTTTAGGTTTCGATGACATCTCTGAAAACTCAATGGATAGCGTAGCTGACCGAGATTTCATTATAGAATTTGTTTCAGCAGCAACTATGACTATGATGCACTTCTCAAGAATTTGTGAAGAACTAGTTCTTTGGTGTTCCCAACCTTTCTCTTTTATTGAACTGGGAGACGCCTTCTGCACTGGCTCATCAATGATGCCTCAGAAAAAAAATCCTGACGTACCAGAGTTAATCAGAGGAAAATCAGGTAGGGTCTACGGTCATCTAATGGGGTTGATCACATTAATGAAATCTCAGCCACTAACCTACAACAAAGACAACCAAGAGGACAAGGAACCCTTATTCGATACTGTAGACACTCTGATAGATTGTACCAAGGCCCTCAATTTATTAATTCCCAGCATCAATCCAAATCCTTCTGCCATGTCTGAAGCCGCGGAAAAGGGCTTTATTTTAGCAACCGACATTGCTGATTATCTGGTGAGAAAAGGTATCTCCTTTAGAGACGCACATGAAACTGTGGGTCAACTGGTCAAATTTGCGGTCGATCAAAATTGCCAGCTCGAAGATCTAAAGTTGGCAGAATTCCAAAAAGCGAACAAGGTATTTGATGCAAAGGTGTTTGACATATTAACCCCAGACAAAGCACTAGCATCGAGGAGCCACCAAGGCGGCACAGCTCCCGAGCAAGTCAAGAAAGCGTGTGCAAGAATAGCTATCCGGATCGAGAAAATATAGTGAAATTAAACTATTTAAAAACCTTGAGCTTGATTGTTGTCGGGATATTATTCACAGCCCTCCTGGTTTTAAGTATTTTTCTGGCTGCCGTCGATCCCAATGAATATAAAAACGAAATAGAAAATCAGTTTAGAGCATCGACTGGAAAGACTCTGCGTCTAAACGGTCCTATCGAACTTTCAATTTTACCAAAATTGGTTTTAGAGGCTTCGGATATCGAGATCGTGAACGAGGACAACTTTCACATTCCTCAATTCCTTCGATTAAGCTCAATTCGAATAAGTGTCAGCATGTTCAGCCTAATAAGGGGCGACATAGAGATGGACGCGCTTACCATCGATCAACTTAAAGTCAATCTTGTAAAGGATGAACATGGAATTGCTAATTGGCTAATGAGCCAAAACGCTGAAGAGGCGAAGAAAGAAGAGACTTCCTCAAAGCTATTAGCTGTTTTCTTGGGCGGCGTAAACATCAATAATTCAGAAATTAAGTTTCATGACGAGGCAACCAAAAGAAGAATCAGTGTTTCTGATATAAATATCAAAATTTCCGAGCTTAGCTTTGAAAAGCCGGTTGAAATAGTTGGATCTATTAAATTCACAGATACTGGACAAGAACTTAGTGGCAACGCTGAAGTACTAGGCACGATAACCTATGGACTTAAAGAAAAATTCTACGCATTCGATGACCTCAAGTTAGATGGAAAGATAAAAAGTAAAAAAATTGGACTAACAGAGGAAGATTTCTCTCTCTTTTTTAAGGGGAAAATTGAACACGAAGAGCAATATCTCACAATAGACAAGTTGCAACTATCCGGGCTAAAAACTAATCTAAACGCTTCGGTAAGCAAACTTCCGTTAGGTCGAAACCAAACCAAAACATTAGGGGTGGTCAAATTCAATAGCGAAGATTTGAGTAAGCCGATTGGGATTTTAGCGCCTAATTTTGCGATAGGGTTAGATAAAAAGACGCAGCAGGCAACCCTAGACATCGAATTTGAGGCCGATCTTCAATCAGGGGATTTTAAAATCACCAATGTAGACGCTCTAGCGCTAGGAGCCGCCATCGAAGGGAATTTCGAAGCTGAGAATATGCTTTCGTCGAAACCGAAGATAAATGGTAGCTTAAAAGCCAACACTCGAGACTTTTTGCCACTACTGAAAATCCATCAGCATTTCGACGAACAAATGAGCGAAGAATTTTTTGAGAATTTAGGTAGGTTAAAAAATCGTAGTTTGAGCTTCGCGACCTCCCTAAAGACTCTTCCTAAAGACAACATGATTGTACTCGAAAAATTACAATTAGATCTTCTAGGTTTCAAGCTAGGTTCTAATTTGCTAATTAACCAAACAAGTGGGGGAAAAAATTTCGGCGGAACTTTGACTCTTAATAGTGAAAATTTGAACAGCATTCTTTTGCTTTCTAATCAACCCGAACTTTCAAGGAAATTGGGGCCAACTAATCTACGTTTGAAATTCGAAGGTGATTCCGAAAAATTATCACTAACATCATCAGGTACTATTCATGGGGCCTCCTCTAATATCAAGGTCTTTGAAGTAATAGGCGAAGAGATATCGATCAACATAAAAGACGGAAACATCTCAGTGCCCGAATTATTTTTGACAAGCCTAGGATCAAAAACAAAACTGTCAGGCTTCGCTTCTACGATGTACTCATCACCTACTGGCACCATTCAGATGAATGCGTCTGAATTCAACCCTAAAACGTGGCTAGACTTTTTTGAGATTGATTTCCAATCAAACGATGACGAAGCTTTGCAAAAATTAGAAGCAATGATTTCTGCTGAATTCTCTGAAAAATCTATAGCAGTTAGTCAACTGGATATTAGACTGGATGACACCTACTTGCATGGGCAGATAAAAATTCAAAGACTTCCAAAAATCCAAACAGAATTCGATCTTACAGTAGATGAAATTAATTTTGACAGGTATCTAACAACCGAGAAAAAAACCCCACTTTCCCCAGAAGTGGCCGCTGTCGGAGCCACTACTCTACCTAACGATCTTTTGAGAAGCCTGAACGGAAATGGAAAAATTCAGATTGATAGGCTTAAAATTTCTGGTCTTAGGATTGAGAACTTAATTATCAACGGCCATGCAAACAATGGTCGAATAGAAATTGATCCAATTGAAGCGACTCTTTACGAGGGGAACTACGCCGGCGTGGTCACAGTAGATGCAACAAAGCAAGATTCGGCTATAAACATAAAAACAAAACTCGACGGAATAGAAATAGGGCCTTTGCTCCGCGATAAGACTGGTAGTAACTATTTAAAAGGCAGTGGAAGCGTAGGGTTTGATTTAACAGCATCGGGGAAGTCAATGGACCAATTGATAAGATCAGCACGAGGAAATAGCGTCATAACCCTAAACAAAGGCATTTTTACAGGGATTGATACTCCAGCTTTACTTGCGACAGCTGAGAAAATTTTAGAGTGCAAGTGCCTACAATCACCCCCTAAAGGAGGAGCCACCAAATTCGAGAGACTAAACGCTTCTTTGGCAATCAACAATGGTAGTGTCGTAAGCAACGATTTTTATGTAGAGGGAGAGGGGTTTGTCATTAAGGGAAGCGGGCGTGCAAATGTAATAAAAGAGCAATTGCAGCTAAATCTTGCTTTAGACGTTCCGCGCTCTAGAGTTCAAAGCGGGGAACAAGCCTACAACCTCGGAGGATATTCGATCCCTTTAAGATGCAACGGTGACTTTCAAAATCCAGGCTGTAAACCAAATCTTCAACCTATATTGAAAGACATTGTGAAGAATAAAGCGAAAAAAAAGATTGAAAAGGTATTAAGCGAGAAGCTTAAAGATACTATAGGTTCTGATGCAGAGAAGGCTTTGAAAAAACTTTTTAATTTTTAGGTCCGTGCAAAACCAATCAAACAAAAAAGTCGCAGTACGCTGGATAATAACTTTAGGACTTCTAATCTCCAGCATGATTGTCAGTTCTGCGTCCCTTAAAAAAAGCTCAATAGAATATAAAGATAAAAAATTTTTATATTCTTTTGAAGCGCAGATTAATGCGCGTCACGACAGAGTATTAGACAAGCTACATAACTTTGAACAATGGGATAGATTGAACGACAACATATCAAAAAGTAAAGTATTGGAAACCCTTCCCAGAAACAAAATAAAAAGGCTCCTCACGCTAACCCAGTGTATTTTTACTTTTTGCTTCAATCTTAAGTTTGTCGAGATCGTAACTTTGTCCAAAGATAGGTTGGAAATGAATATTGTTGCTGGAGAGGGAAACTTTTCCGCTGGTCGGGCAATCTGGGAGACTGTTTCAGAGGGGACATACAAAACATTGATTAGAGTTAATGCCACACTTAGTCCAGACTTCTGGATCCCACCAGTAGTAGGACCACTTGTTTTAGAAAAAGTATTCTTAAAGCAAATAAAGAAAACTATAGAGACAATCGAAACGCTCGCAAAATCCAGAAAAGACTAACGCTTTAACGGTTTGAATTTGAAATGGAAAATGAGAAGTTCTCTGATTTACTTTTAAATTGGTTTGACCTCTATGGTCGACATAATCTACCTTGGCAAAAGAACCCAACACCCTATCGGGTTTGGGTTTCCGAGATAATGCTTCAGCAAACTCAGGTTCAAACTGTAATACCGTTCTTTACAAACTTCGTAAGGTTATTTCCTAGTATAAAAGTATTATCGGAGAAAAATCTCGATGAAGTTCTTAATTCATGGTCTGGCCTGGGATATTACAGCAGAGCGCGAAATTTGCATAAAGCAGCTAGGATGATAGAAGAAAAATACGGAGGAGTGATGCCCACAACAACTGAGGAACTGATGGGTTTGCCTGGAATCGGAAAATCTACGGCTGGAGCAATAATTGCTTTAGCTTTAAATCAACCCGCAGCTATTTTAGATGCAAACGTAAAAAGAGTTCTAAGTAGATATCATGCAATAAAAGCAAAACCGGAAACCGCGAGGACAAAAAAACAATTGTGGGCTAATGCGGAGATGCATGTGCCGACAAGTCGTCACCGCGAATACACTCAGGCGCTTATGGACTTGGGAGCAATGGTGTGCAAGAAAGACCCTATTTGTTCCAGATGTCCCTATACTAATTCATGCGCCGCTTATTTATCTAACAGTACACGGATTTTTCCAGGATCGGGAAAGAAGAAACCATCCAAGACCAAATCAACCTATATTGCCATCATCAGAAATAGAAAGCGTGAGATTTTATTAGAAAGGCGACCAGAATCTGGAATTTGGGGAGGACTCTGGAGTTTCCCTGAGTTCGACGAAAAGAATGGTGCTGAAACAATTATTTTAAATGTTTTGGATTCAGCAAATTACTATTGTGAACAACTCCCACCAAAACACCATCACTTCACTCACTTCAAACTAATATTAAAACCCCTACTTTTTACGTTAATCGGAGATAACTCCAGACTTCTCGAAAATGATGGTAGAATGTTCTTTGAAAAAAAAGCAGCCAAAACAATCGGCACACCCAAGCCGGTAGTAGATTTGCTGAATGACATTTGGCGAAAAAATAAGGAAAATAGCTAGTGGCCAGAAACGTAAAATGCGTTAAACTTGGAAAAGAACTTGAAGGCTTAGAACGGCCTCCTTACCCGGGTGACCTTGGCTCGCGCATATTAGAAAACGTCAGCAAAGAAGGTTGGAATATGTGGCTTCAGCATCAGACGATTTTGATAAACGAGTATAGGCTTACTCCGATAGAACCAAAGGATAGAAAATTCCTTGAAGACGAGATGGAAAAGTTCTTTTTTGACGGGGGCTCAGATAGGCCGCATGAATTTGTTGATCCACACAGCTAAATTCATATGATTTTAGCCTTTGGATAACGTAGAATTAATGTTAATGAAGGCCAGGTAGCTCAGTTGGTAGAGCAGGGGACTGAAAATCCCTGTGTCGGCAGTTCGATTCTGTCCCTGGCCACCACTCTCTCTTTCAATCAATAACTTAGAAACTCCACCAACGAGTTTCGTCCACTACGTTAGGCCGAAATGAGCCACCTGGCCTCACTTCTGACCTTCGTATGACCTACATTTTTCACCACGCATCGCGTTGCTTAATCTTAAGAGGAACGCGAGATGCACAGACAGATTACCAAGAAGATAATTGAATCTATTTCTACTCCCGATACTCGGGAACTACTCCTTAGAGATACCGAACTAAAAGGATCCGGGGTAAGGATTAGCCCTTCAGGAACTAAAACCTTTTTCGCAGAAGGAAACTTCAATAGAAGTCGTCAAACTAAAAGACGTTCTTTGGGACGCTACCCTATTGTCCCTCTGG
>MDTD01181189.1_pt1 | contig 48498 bp, 47 predicted proteins | sample 811221 | NCBI WGS metagenome assembly MDTD01 (sample SAMN05326646, study PRJNA326480) | marine metagenome | isolation source: seawater | place: Pacific Ocean: South West | collected 2011 | reverse complement strand
GGCTCCATCTGCCCGCCGATCTCATTGCCTCGGCCTCGGGCGCGCCGGTCAGCGCCGCGCCGCTGCTCGACTATCTCGAGGAGAAGTTCGGCGCGCTCACCGCCTGACATCGCGGCCGGGCCGGGCAGGGGCGGCATCCCGCGGATGCCGCCAGATGCCGCTATTTGAGGATGATCTCCGGCCCCATGACGGCATTGGGCAGCACCGTGGAGATCCAGGGCACATAGGTGATGATGATCAGGAAGACGAAGAGCACCGCGAGAAAGGGCAGCGCCGCGAGCACCACCGCCATCATCGACATCCCCGCCACCCCGGAGGTGACGAAGAGGTTGAGACCCACCGGCGGCGTGATCATGCCGATTTCCATGTTCACCACCATGATGATGCCAAGGTGAATCGGGTCGATCCCGAGCTGGATGGCAATCGGAAAGACCAGCGGGGCCACGATCACCAGCAAACCGCTCGGCTCCATGAACTGACCGCCGATGAGCAGGATCACATTGACCACGATCAGGAACATCACCGGGCCGAAGCCCGCCGAGAGCATGGCATTGGCGATGCTCTGGGGGATCTGCTCGTCGGTCAGCACATGCTTGAGGATGAGCGCGTTGGCGATCACGAAGAGGAGCGTCACGGTGAGCTTTCCGGCCTCGAAGAGCGTGCGCTTGGTGTCGGGGTGGAAGAAGGCCGTGACCAGTGCCCAGGGCTTGCGCAGCAGGCTCGTGTTGGCCCCGTCGCCCTGCGTGGCCAGCGGCCCCATGTCGCGGTAGACGAAGCAGGCGATGAGGAAGGCATAGACCGCCGCGACAGCCGCGGCCTCGGTCGGCGTGAAGATGCCGCCATAGATGCCGCCCAGGATGATCACGATGAGAAACAGGCCCCAGCCCGCCTCGCGTCCAGACTCCCAGACCTCGCCCCAGCCCTTCCACTCTCCCCTGGGAAGGTTGCGCACGCGGGCCATGACATAGATCGTGGTCATCAGCATGAACCCCGCCAGCAGCCCCGGCAGCACCCCGGCAAGGAACATCCGCCCCACCGAGACATCGACCGAGGCCGCATAGACCACCATCACGATGGAGGGCGGGATGAGGATGCCGAGCGTGCCCGCGTTGCAGATCACGCCTGCGGCAAACTCCTTGGTATAGCCCACCTGCCGCATGCCCGCGATGACGATGGTGCCGATGGCCACCACCGTCGCGGGCGAGGAGCCCGAGAGCGCCGCGAAGAGCATGCAGGCGAAGACCCCCGCGATGGCAAGCCCCCCCGGCAGGTGGCCCACGCAGGCGATGGAAAAGCGGATGATCCGCTGCGCCACCCCGCCCGTGGTCATGAAGGCGGAGGCGAGGATGAAGAAGGGGATGGCCAGGAGCGTGAAATGCCCCTCGAAGGCCGAGAACAGCGTCTGCGCCACCGAGGCGAGCGAGGAATCGGAGAACCACAGCAGGAACAGGGTGGAGCTCAGCCCCAGCGAGATGGCGATCGGCACGCCGATCAGCAGGAACACGACCACCACGACAAAGAGAAGTGCGACTTCCATCAGCCTTGCCCCTCGTGCTGCGCGCGGATGGTCTCGAGCTCTTCCTCGACCTCGTGGCTGGCCACCAGCCGGTCGAGCTTGCCCTGCCAGATACGGACGCCCGCCTGCGCAAGGCGCAGCGTCAGCAGCAGCATGGAGAGCGGCAGCACCGCATAGGGAACGGCGCGCGGCAGCTTCTCGTAGGCCTCGCCGGCATTGATCCAGCTCTCCAGGAAACGCAGCATGTCGGGCATCGGCACGCTTTCGACCTCATACCAGCCCTGGCCGCGCGCCCCCCAGTCGAGCCCGGTGGGAAACCAGCGGCCCGTGGTCGGCGGAAGTTCGGCGAAGACTGACCAGTAATCCCACGCCCCCTTGAGCAGCAAGAGCGAGAACAGCAGGCAGAGCGCCACCGTGACCAGCGCCAGCGCGCGCCGCGCGGGTGCCGGGACAAGGTTGATCACCGCGTCCACCCCGAGATGGGCGTTCCTCTTCACGGCGTAGGAGGCCCCGAGCAGGACCAGCCAGGCGAACAGGAACACCGTCAGTTCCAGCGCCCAGAGGATGTTCGAATTGAACAGGTAGCGCGCGACGACATTGGCAAAGGTGATCGCCGTCATAAGGCCGAGGATCGCCGCGATGAGCGTCTCCTCGATCCGGTCCGTCAGGCTGTGACGGGTCTGCATCTTCTCTTCCTCCCTCCGGGGCGTGCAGGAAGGGCGGGCCGGTCGTGTCCGGCCCGCCCCGAAGGGCCGCGCGCCAAGGCGCGGCGGGCCTGCTTACATGCTGGCGTTGATCGCCTGGGCGGCGTCGATATTCTCCTGACCCACGTCGTCCTTGAACTCGTCCCAGACGGGCTTCATCGCCTCGACCCATTTGGCGCGCTGCTCGGGCGTAAGCGTGCGCACCACGCCGCCCGCGTCGATGATCGCCTGCCGCGCTTCCTGGTTGACCCGGGTCGATTCGGCGTTGCGGGTTTCGGTCACTTCCCGAAGGATGGTCAGGAACTGGTCGCGAACATCGGGCTCGAGGCTCTCGAGCCAGTCCACGCTGGTGACCACAAGATAATCGATGATGCCGTGGTTGGTTTCGGTGATGCCGTCCTGCACCTCGAAGAACTTCTTGCCGTAGATGTTGGACCAGGTGTTCTCCTGGCCGTCCACGACGCCCTGTTGCAGCGCGCCGTAAACCTCGGAGAACGCCATCTTCTGCGGGTTGCCGCCGATCGCCTCCATCTGCGCCACGAGCACGTCGGAGGACTGCACGCGAAACTTGAGGCCCTCGGCATCCGAAGGCTCGATCAGCGGGCGGTTGGCCGACATCTGCTTCATGCCGTTATGCCAGTAGGCCAGACCCTGAAGCCCGCGCCGCTGCATCGAATCGAGCAGGGCCTGCCCCTGCTCGGAGGCCTGAAAGGCGTCCACGGCGTCGATGTTCTTGAACATGAACGGCAGATCGAAGAGGCGGAACTGCTTGGTGAACTTCTCGAATTTCGAGAGGCTGGGTGCCGCGAGCTGGACATCGCCCTGAAGCATCGCCTCGAGCACCTTGTTGTCGTCATAGAGTGTGGAGTTCGGGAAGACCTCCATGCACATCTTGCCGTCCATTTCCTCGTTGACGCGCTTTTGCAGCAGCGAGGCGGCGATGCCCTTGGGGTGCTTGTCGGTATTGGTGACATGGCTGAACTTGACGACGATCTCGCCCTCGTCGCAGGCGGCCATGGCGGCGCCCGCGCCGAGGCTCAGCGCCAGCGCCGAAACGGCGGCGGTCATGAATTTCATCGGTGTCTCCTCCCATTGCTTGAGACGTTGCAAACGGCCCCGTTTCGGGGCAGCGATGAGAGGGTGCGCCAAAGAGGACCTTCGCTCAAGAATTTGTGCATGGCCGCCATGCGTTTTCGGAAAGTGTCTGTTTTCCAGTGCGATAGCCCGTTCATTGCGGGCAGGGTCACTGCGGGCGGTGCCGCGCTGTGCGGAATTTCGCACGCCGCTTGCCGGGTCTGTGCGGATTTCCGCACGGGAATCGGCGGGGTCCGCGCGGCCTCGGGGCGTCTGGCCCGTCTCACTCCGCCCGCATGGCGCGGCGATGTTTACCGCCGGTAATCCTCGGGCCGGATGCCATAGCGCGCGAGCTTGTCGTAGAACGTCTTGCGCGGCAGCCGGAGGGCGCGGGCGGCCTCGGCCGCGCGCCCGTTCTGCCGGCCGAGCGCGGCGATCAGCAGCGCGCGCTCGACCCGCGCCATCTGTTCCGACAGGCCCAGCCCCGCCGCCTCGGACAGTTCGCCCGGCATGCCCAGCACGAAGCGCATCGCCGCGGACATGAGCGAGCGCGCATTGCCCGGCCAGTCCTGCGCCATCAGCGCGGCAAGATGGTCGGGCGTGATCTCGGGCGCGGCGAGCCCCGCCTGCTCGGCGGCCTGCGCGACATAGTGGCGAAAGAGGACGGGGATATCCTCGGGCCGTTCCGAGAGCGCCGGGATGCGCACATGCATCACCTCGAGCCGATAGAAGAGATCGGCATTGAAGCTGCCCGCGCGCGCGGCTTCGGCCAGATCCGCCGTGGTGCCCGCCAGAAGCCGCGCGCCGGTCCCGGCCTCGAGCCGGTCAAGCAGCGCATAGCGCGTGGCCTCGGACAGCGCGCCGACCTCGTCGAGAAAGAGCGTGCCGCCCTGCGCGCGCTCGACCGCCTCGGCGAGGGCCGCAGGCGACATCCCCGCCGCCGCGCGCTTGACGAAAGGGCCGGTGGCACGGCTCGAGAGCAGGTGCACGACCTCGGCCACCTTGGAGATGCCCGCGCCGGGCGGTCCGCTCACCAGCACCTCTGTCCCCGCCCGCGCGGCCTGCCGCACCGTCTGGCGCAGCTCTTCGGCCCGGGCCGAGGTGCCGAAGATCATCCGCGCCGCCGGATCGCCGGTCTCGAGCTGCGCCTTGAGACGGCGGTTCTCCAGCACCAGCGCGCGGTTCTTCAGCGCCCGTTCCAGCACCGCCAGAAGCTGCTCGGGCGCGCAGGGCTTTTCGAGGAAATCGAACGCGCCTTCCCCCATGGCCTTGACCGCCATGGGAATGTCGCCCTCGCCGGTGAGCAGGATCACCGGCAGGTCAGGATCGACCTGCCGGGCATGGGCCAGCAGGTGAAACCCGTCGCGCCCCGGCATGCGGATATCCGACAGGATCACGCCGGGATAGTCGCGCGCGATATGGTCGCGCGCCTCGATGAAGGAGCCCGCCGCGCGCACCGTCCAGTCGGCAAGTTCGAGCGTCTGCACCAGCGCCTCGCGCACCGGGCGGTCATCGTCCACCACCAGCACCGCGCCGCTCATGCCGCGCGCTCCTCGGGCCAGGGATCGAGCTCGACGGTAAAGACCGCGCCCGCGCCGGTATTGGTCCCGGCGATACGCCCGCCGAAGCTCTGGACCAGCCCGTAGGAAATCGACAGGCCCAGGCCCATGCCCTCGCGGCCCACGTCCTTGGTGGTGTAGAACGGATCGAAGATCTTCTCCGGCTCCTCGATGCCCGGTCCGGTGTCGCGCACCGCCAGGCGGACCGGCGCGCCGGGGTCGAGCGTGATGGCGAGCCGGCGCTCGGCGCTCTCGGCCATGGCGTCGGCGGCGTTGGTGATGAGATTGACCAGCACCTGCCCCAGCCGCACCTCGCCGCCGCGCACCAGCACCGGGCCGGGCGGCGCGCGCCAGTCGAGGGCGATGCCGTCCGATTCCAGCCGCTCGGCCGTCATCTCGAGCGCCGCCTCGACCACGCGCACCATGTCCACCCGGCCCATCGGTTCGTTCTCGTTGCGCACGAAGGCGCGCAGGTTGCGGATGATCCGGTCCATCCGGTGGGCCATCTCGTCGATCCGGGCCAGGTTCTCGGCGGCCTTCCCGGGCGCGCCGCGTTTCAGGAAGGCCCCGCCATTGGCGGCGAACTGCCGGATCGCCATGAGCGGCTGGCTGAGCTCGTGGCTGATGCCCGCGCTCATCTTGCCGAGCGCGCCGAGCTTGCCCGCCTGCACGAGCTCGGCCTGCGCGCGACGCAGCGCCGCCTCCGCCTCCTGCCGCTCGCGGATCTCGCGGTGAAGCGCGCGGTTGGTGCGGGTAAGCCGCTCGGTGCGTTCGGCCACGCGCCTTTCGAGCTGCGCATTGGCGCGGGCCAGCGCGCGGCGCCGCTCCTGCGCCATCAGCAGCAGCGCGCCGAAGAACAGGAGCAGCACCGCCAGCGCCCCCGCCTGAAGCGCGGCGAGCCGCCGCGCCGGGGCCACGTCCACCAGCGCCGCCCCGGTCATGCCGATGCGCGGCAGCACCTGCGCGACCTGAAGCGCCCGGCGCGGCAGATAGGGGCCGAGCGCGATCTGCCAGATCTCGTGCGGGCCGGTGAGGCTCTGGCCGAAGCGCAGCGGCGGTCCCTCCGGCGGCACGAGCTCTGCCTTGCCCGGAACCTTTCCCCAGCCCAGAAGCTCGGAGCGGTTGGTCAGGAAAACGGTGCCGCCCGCCTCGACGAGGAACACCGCCGTGCTCATCCCGCGCCAGCCGAATTCCATGCTCTCGGCCATCGCCACGGCGATCACGGCCCCGTTCACCCGGCCATCCGCCCCGAAGGACGGGGCGGCGAACTCGAAATAGCGCCGGCCTGCCGCGTCATGGCCATGTGCCGAGCCAAGCGCGCCGTCCATCGCCCGGCGAAAGGCGGGCGAGCGGGCAAACCCGTCCGGGCGCGGGGCCGTGCCCGCGCGTGGCCTGCCCTCCCGATCCACGAAATGCAGCGCGCCCGCGCCGGTCCGGTCGGCGGCGGCGATCAGCACCTGGGTTGCCCGCCGCCGGTCCGCCGCCCGGGGCGCGCCGGTCAGCAGCGTCAGGCTCGGGTGATCGGCCAGCGCCACCGCCTGATCGCGGTAGCGTTGCAGGTCCGAGATCAGCCCGCCCAGAACCAGGGCCAGATCGGCCTCGCCGCGGCGCGACAGCTCGTCAAGCGCCTGGCGGTAGCCGTAATGCCATGCCGCTCCGGTCATCGCGGCAACGACCAGGAGAAACGGCGCAACCAGCATCAGGCGGGGGGCAGGACGGGACATGGGGCGCAGTCTATCGCCCGGCGGGCGCTCTTGACCAGAGCCAAGCCGCTCAGGCGCGCCCCGCCTCCGCCGAGAGCATCAGCGCCGAAACCCCGAGCCGCGCCAGCGCGGCCGCCCATTTGCCCGCATCGGGCGTGTCGAAGACCAGCGCGTGATCGGCCTCGCAGGTGAGCCAGCCATTCTGCGCCAGTTCCTGCTCGAGCTGCCCCGGCCCCCAGCCGGCATAGCCGAGCGCAAGGATCGCGCGCGCGGGCCCGCGCCCGGCGGCCAGATCCTCGAGAATGTCGAGCGTCGCGGTCATGGCAAAGCCGCGATCGACGGCGAGCGTCGCCAGATCCGAGCGGTAGCCGTCATCATGGAGCACGAAGCCGCGCCCGTGTTCCACCGGCCCGCCGAAATGCACCGGCAGGTTGCGCATCGCCTCTCCGGGGGCGATGGAGAGGTGATCGAGCAGGTCGCGCATCCGCAGATCGTTCGTCGGCTTGTTGACGATGAGCCCCATCGCCCCCTCGGCGGAATGGGCGCAGAGATAGACCAGCGACCTGGAAAAGCGCGGGTCTCCCATCCCCGGCATGGCGATGAGGCATTTGCCGGTCAGATCGACCGGGTCGCGGGCGGGATCGCTGGCGCTCATGGGTCAAGAATGGGGGTCTGCGGGGGCCTGTGCAAGCGGCGTGTTCACGCTTCGGCAAGATTTCTCTCCGGAAAGTGAGTTGGCTTTGCGCGCGAAATGCCCCATGTGAGCGGCATGACAAAAGCCGTGTTTCTCTCGCTCGCCCTTGCGGCGCTTGCGCTTGCCGCCCCGGTTGCCGCCCGTGCCCCCGATGACATGGTGCGGGTCTCGGTCCTGCCGGGCTGGCGCAATGCCGACGGCACGCGGATGGCCGCGCTGCGATTCGAGCTGGCCGATGGTTGGAAGACCTATTGGCGCGCCCCCGGCGAGGCTGGGATCCCGCCGCATTTCGACTGGCGCGGATCGCGCAATCTTGGCGCCGTGGAAATCCTCTGGCCGACGCCGCAGCAGACCACGACCAACGGGATGCGCACCATCGGCTATGCGAAGGATTTCGTCCTGCCGGTGCGGCTCACGCCCGAGCGGGCAGACCGGCCGATCACGCTCTCGGCGGAGCTCGATATCGGGATCTGCAACGATATCTGCGTGCCGGTGGACACGCAGGTGAGCCTCGATCTGCCGCTCGGGGCCGGATCGCGCGATCCGCGCATCGCCGCCGCCCTTGCCGCGCGGCCCTATACCGCCGCCGAGGCGGGGGTGGGCCGGGTCGTCTGTTCGGTGGAGCCGCTCGCGGAGGGGCTGCGCCTGGTGGCCGAGATAGAGATGAAGCAGATGGGCGCACAGGAGATGGTGGTGATCGAGACCGCCAATCCCGATCTCTGGATCGCCCAGGCCGAGACCACGCGGCGGGGCGACCGGCTGCGCGCCGAGACGCAGGTCCATCACATGGACGGGCGCGGCTTCGTGCTCGATCGCAGCACCCTGCGCCTGACCGTTCTGAGCACCGGCGACGCGGTCGATATCCAGGGCTGCGCCGGGCGCTGAGCCTCAGCCCTTGGGCCGCGACGGTCGTGTGTCGGGCAGGGAGATATTGGCCACCTGCTCCGAGATCGGATCGTTGACCAGCGGATGCGCATGCGCGCGGAACGCCTCGGGATCGCGCATCTTCTGCCAGCGCCCGCCGGCATAGACCTCCAGCCCGGAAAAGGCGGCCTTGTAGCCCATCTTGTCGGACCCCGGCACCCAGTAGCCGAGATAGACATAGGGCAGCCCGCTTTCGCGCGCGATCTCGACGTGATCGAGAATCACGAATGTGCCGAGCGACGCTTTCGGCCGGTCGGGCTCGAAGAAGGAATAGACCATGCTCACCCCGTCATCGAGGATATCGGTGAGACAGGTCGCCACCAGCGTGCCGTCGGGCTCGGCATATTCCACCACCCGCGTGCGCACCGGTGTTTCCTCGATCATCGCGGCGAATTCGAACGTGTCCATGTCCGCCATGCCGCCGGTGGCGTGGCGGCTCTCGAGATAGCGGCGGAAGAGTGCGTATTGCTCCTCGGTGGCCCAGGGCGAGGTGGCCCGCCGGATCAGCCCGGCATTGCGCCGCAGGGTGCGGCGCTGGCTTTTCGAGGGGGTGAAGGCCGCCACGTCGATCCGCGCCGAGAGGCAGGCCGCGCAATCGGTGCAGGACGGACGGTAAAGCACGTTCTGCGAGCGCCGGAATCCCTGTTTCGACAACCCGTCATTGAGCCGCCGCGCCCCCTCGCCCTGAAGCGCGGTAAAGAGCTTGCGCTCCATCCGGCCCGGCAGATAGGGGCAGGGCTGCGGGGCCGTCACGTAGAACTGTGGCGCTATGGGCAGCGTATGGCGCATGGAGCTATCCGGGCGGTGTCGGATCGACGATAACAACGAAGCCGCGCGCCGCCAAGAGCCTTGTCACCGCTCTGTCACATGGCCGCCCGGCGGTTCACGGCCACGGTGCCGAGCACCATGTCGCTCAGCCCCTGTCCGCGCGGCTGCGTGAGCATCAGCACGATCGAGGCCAGTTGCAGGAGCGGCAGCGCGAAGGACACCGTCAGGCCGAGCGTATGGGCAAAGGCAAGCCCGAGGTCGAAGCGGCCGCCGTCGCGGGCGCGGAACTCGATCGCCACCAGCCGCATCCCCCAGGTGGCCGAGCCCTGCGCCAGCGTCACCACCCGATAGGCGAAGCCGATCACCGCCATCAGAACCGGAAAGAAGAAGAGCCCGGTAAAGGCCGTGAAGGGCACCACCAGAAGGCTGAGCGCCAGGATCACCAGCGTGTCCACGACAAAGGCGACGAGTCGCTTGGCGGGCACGTCGGCGTAGAATTCGGGCTGCGACTCGGGGTCGGGCAGGTGCCAGATGTCTTGCATGGTCATGGGCCATAGCTTGGGGGGCGCGAGACGATTTGCAAGGGGGATCGTGTGAAATCCTAGCGTTCGAGCACCAGCCGCCCCTCGGCGATCTCGACCCGCGAGAACCGGTGCAGATAGTCCATCCCGAGCAGCGAGCCCTCCATCTCGCCGCCATTGACCACCGCGCGTAGATTCGTGTCGCGGATCGGCCCCACCTCGATCCGGTCGAGACGCACCGGTGCCGTGCGCACCTCGCCATTCGCGGTGAAGGCGCGGCCCGTATAGACAAGCTCGCCCGTGTCGATGCCCGCCCGCCGCGCGTCCTGCTGGCTCAGCACGATCCGGCTTGCCCCGGTATCGACGACAAAGCGCAGCGGCACGCCGTTGACCTCTGCGGTGAGATAATAATGCCCGTCCGGCGCGCGCGGCAGCTCGATCCGGCCCCCGGTCATCACGGTCTGGCGCGGCTGCACGGTCTGGCGGATATCGCCCCAGAGCCCCACCACCGCGATCGCGCCGAGAAAGATCAGCCCCCAGATGGCGGCATGTTGCGCGAGCTTGCCCGGAGAGGCGCGGTTCTGGGCAAAGAACCACAGCCCGATCACCGATCCGAGGATGACGAGGTAGACGAGGCTGGGAAGGTCGATCCGGTCCATGCCCGCGATATAGGCCCTCAGCCCGCAAGGCCAAAGCCGCGCAGCCCGTCAAGCACGAACTGCACCGCGAGGGCTGCCAGAAGCATGCCCAGAAGCCGCGTGACCACGTTGATGCCGACGCGCCCGAGCGCGCGCCCCAGCAGGCTGCCCATCAGGAACATCAGGAATACCAGCCCGATCACGAAGAGCATGACGCCGATGACATAGGCCAGCCCCTCGGCCCCCGGCTTCTGCCCGGCAAGCAGGATCACCGTGGCGATCGAGCCCGGCCCGGCGATGAGCGGAATGGCGATGGGAAAGATCGAGGGATCGTCGCCCTCGTCCTCTTCGGCGGCATCGGCCTGCCCCTTGCGCCGCTGGCTGCGCCGCTCGAACAGCATGTCGAGCGCGGTCAGGAACAGCAGGAGCCCCCCGGCGATGCGGAAGGCGGGCATGGAGATCCCGACAAAGCCCAGCACCGCCTCGCCAAGCGCGGCAAAGAGGATCAGGATGAGCGCGGAGGCGATGCAGGCGCGGATCGCGATGGCCCGCCTGCGCGCCGCGCTCATGCCTTGCGTCAGCGCAACGAAAAGCGGCGTCATCCCGATCGGGTCGATGATCACGAGGAGCGTGACGAAGGCGGTGATGAGAAAGGCGGTGTCCATGGTCCCTCTTGTCCTTGCCCCTTGCAGCATGCGCGGCCGGGCTTGCCAAGCGGTTTCGATTCCCGGCGGACCTCAGCCTTCGGCCGCCTCCAGCCGTTCCTGCGCCTCCAGCCAGAGCCGTTCGGCCAGCGCCAGCCCGTTCTCGATCTCGGCATATTTCTTCTGCCATTCGGTCAGGCCGTGGATGTCGTCATAGATCGCGGGATCCGCCAGCTTGTCGGCCACCTTCTTCTCCATGACCTGAAGCTTTTCAATGCGTTCCTCGCATCTCTTCACGTCCTGCCGCAGCTTCTGGATCGCCTCGCGCGAGGGTTTCCCGGGTTTTTCCGGCTTTCGCGGCGCGGGTTTTCCGGCATCCTGCCCGCCCAGCAGCAGTGCGCGATAATCCTCCAGGTCGCCCTCGAACGGGGCCACCCGCCCGTCATTGACCAGCCACAGCCGGTCCGCCACGAGGCTCAGCAGGTGCATGTCATGGCTGACCAGAACGATCGCGCCCGAATAGGCCGTCAGCGCCTCGACCAGCGCCTCGCGGCTCTCGATGTCAAGGTGGTTGGTCGGCTCGTCGAGGATGAGCATATGCGGTGCCTCCACCGTGGCGAGCATCAGCGAAAGCCGCGCCTTCTGCCCGCCGGAGAGGTTTTTCACAAGGGTTTCCGCCTGTTCCGGCCCGATCCCGAAGCCCGCAAGGCGCGCGCGCAGCCGGGCGGGCGTCTCGGCCGGGCGCAGGCGGCGGATGTGGTCGAGCGGCGTTTCGTCGAGGTGCAACTCGTCCACCTGATGCTGCGCGAAATAGCCGACACGCAGCTTCGCCGCCTTGTGAACGCGCCCGTCGATGAGTTGAAGTTTGCCAGCCAGAAGTTTGGAAAGGGTTGATTTTCCCTCGCCGTTCCGGCCCAGGAGGGCGATCCGGTCATCCTGGTCGATCCGCAGATCGAGCCGGCTCAGCACCGGCTTGCCCTCATAGCCGACCGATGCCCCCTCGAGCCGCAGGATCGGCGGCGACAGTTCCTCGGGGGCCGGGAAGGTGAAGCGCCGCAGCGCCGCCTCCTGCGGGGCGGAGATGGGCTGCATCCGCGCCAGAGCCTTGAGCCGCGATTGTGCCTGCCGCGCCTTGTCCGCCTTGTAGCGGAAGCGATCCACATAGGATTGCAGATGCGCGCGCCGCGCCTCCTGCTTCCTGGCCTCCGATTGCGCGGCCGCCAGCCGGGCGGCGCGGGTTTCGACAAAACGGTCGTAACCGCCTTGATAAAGCGTGAGTTTCCGGTCCTCGAGGTGGAGGATGGAGCCGACCGCGCGGTTGAGCAGGCCACGATCGTGGCTGATGATCAGCACCGTGTGCGGGTAGCGCGCCAGATAGGTCTCGAGCCAGAGCGCGCCCTCGAGATCGAGATAGTTGGTGGGCTCGTCCAGAAGCAGCAGGTCGGGGGCGGAAAACAGCACGCCCGCCAGCGCCACCCGCATCCGCCAGCCGCCCGAGAAGGCCGAACAGGGCATGGCCTGCTCGGCGTCGGTAAAGCCCAGCCCCTTGAGGATGGCCGAGGCGCGCGCCTCGGCCGACCAGGCGTCGATATCGGCCAGCCGAGTCTGGATCTCGGCGATCCGCGCTCCATCGGTCTCGACAGAGGATTTTTCAAGAAGATCAGAGCGTTCCGTGTCGAAGCTCAGAACGGTATCGAGAAGGGAAACCTCGTTGCCCGGCACTTCCTGCGCCACCCCGCCGATCCGCGCGCGTGGCGGCAGGGTGATGCTGCCGCCCTCGGGCGCCAGCTCGCCCCGGATCAGGCGGAAGAGTGTTGTCTTGCCGGTGCCGTTGCGCCCGACGATCCCCACCTTGTGACCCTCGGGAATGGTGGCGGTGGCACCCTCGAACAGGCGCTTTCCGGCGATGGCGTAGGTGATGTTCTCGATCCTCAGCATGGGCCGGGGATGCCGCAACGCGCGGCCCCCGTCAATCGCCGCTTTTCAAGGGCCAACCCCCATGCTATCGGAGCCGCGATCCGGTCGCGCGGGCGGGCCTCGCGCGGCGCAAACCCTGAAAAAGAGGCTGAAATGGCTGTGGAACGCACGCTGAGCATCATCAAACCGGACGCCACAAGGCGCAACCTCACTGGCAAGATCAACGCCAAGTTCGAGGAGGCCGGGCTGCGCATCATCGCGCAGAAGCGCATCCGGCTGACCAAGGCGCAGGCGGGCACCTTCTATGCCGTTCACGCGGCGCGCCCCTTCTATGACGAGCTGTGCGAGTTCATGGCCTCGGCCCCGGTGGTGGTGCAGGTGCTCGAGGGCGAGGATGCGATCGCCAAGAACCGCGAGGTGATGGGCGCGACCAATCCCGCCGATGCCGCGCCGGGCACGATCCGCGCCGAGTTTGCCGAGAGCGTGGGTGAAAATTCGGTCCACGGATCGGACGCGCCGGAGACCGCAGCGGTCGAGATCGCCTATTTCTTCTCGGGTCTCGAACTGGTCGGCTGAGCTGCGGAACATGAAGCGAAAAGGCCGCAAACCGATGGTTTGGCGGCCTTTTTCTTCTCAGATACTCGCGTAATCGTGGAATCTATGCGTCTGGGACGGCGCTGGCGTGGGCCTGCTGTTGCCCGGTGACGGCGCGGGTTTGCCGCCCGTGTCGGCTGTAGCCTGTGTCATCTGCCTCTTCCTTTCATGCCGGGTGCGGCCGCGCCGCCCCTGCCTTTTATTATGGGTCAGCGGAGCACGGCATTGCGTCCATATCCTGTTGGTATTGTGGCGGAAATGGGGCGCGTCCGGCGGTCCGTCAGGTGAACTGCTCGCGCAGGAGCCGCTCCTCGAGCCCGTGGCCGGGATCGAAGAGGATGCGATGCGCGATGGCGGTCTCGGAGCGGATCTCGACCCAGAGCACGCTTTCGACCCAGCGGCTGTCGGCATCGGCCATGACCGGGCGCTTGTCGGGCTCGATCACGTCGAAGCGCACGGTGGCGCTCTTGGGCAGGAGCGCGCCGCGCCAGCGCCGGGGGCGAAAGGCCGCAACGGCCGTGAGCGCGAGCACGTCCGAGCCGATGGGCAGGATCGGGCCATGCGCCGAGTAGTTGTAGGCGGTGGAGCCTGCGGGCGTGGCGACAAGCGCGCCGTCGCAGATCAACTCCTCCAGCCGCAGCCGCCCGTTCACCGTGATCCGCAGCTTGGCCGCCTGCGGACCGGCGCGCAGGAGCGAGACCTCGTTGATCGCCAGCGCCTCGTGGATCGTGCCATCGCCCGCCTCGGCGCGCATGGCAAGCGGGTTGATCACCTCCTCCTCGGCACGGGCGAGGCGTTCGGGCAGGTCGGTCTCCGAATAGTCGTTCATCAGGAAGCCGACCGTGCCGCGGTTCATCCCGTAAACCGGCACGTCGAGCGCCTGCGTGCGGTGCAGCGTGGCGAGCATGAAGCCGTCGCCGCCGAGCGCCACGATCACCTCGGCCTCGGCCTCGGGGACGTTTCCATAGCGCGCCGCAAGGGCCGCGCGCGCGGTCTGTGCCGTGGGCACGTCGCTGGCGACAAAGGCGATCTTCTGCATCCCTGGCTCTTTCCGGTCGCGTCTTGTCCAAGTCGAAGCACAATTCGCGCGCCAAGGCCAGAGATGCCGGTGGCGCGGGGACATGCGTCGCTTTCCAATCTTTCCATGATGGGGCGTTTGGGCTAGGTGCATCGCCAGACGCATCTTCTGGCGGAGGACATGCCATGCCCCATGACGGAAACCGGCCTGCGGCCGATCAAGGCTTCTTCACCGAGGCGCTCGCCACGCGCGACCCCGAGATCGCCCGCGCCATCGGGCTCGAGCTTGGCCGCCAGCGCGACGAGATCGAGCTTATCGCCTCGGAGAACATCGTCTCTGCGGCGGTGATGGAGGCGCAGGGCTCGGTCATGACCAACAAATATGCCGAGGGCTATCCGGGGCGGCGCTATTACGGCGGCTGCCAGTTCGTGGACATCGCCGAAAATCTCGCCATCGAGCGGGCCTGCGCGCTTTTCGGCTGCGGGTTCGCCAACGTCCAGCCGAATTCCGGCAGCCAGGCCAACCAGGGCGTGTTCATGGCGCTCTTGCAACCCGGCGACACGATCCTTGGCATGAGCCTTGACGCGGGCGGGCACCTGACGCATGGCGCGGCGCCCAACCAGTCGGGCAAGTGGTTCAACGCGGTGCAATACGGCGTGCGGCGCGAGGACAACCTGATCGACTATGACCAGGTGCAGGCGCTGGCCAGCGAGCACAAGCCCCGGCTCATCATCGCCGGCGGCTCGGCCATCCCGCGGCGGATCGACTTTGCCCGGATGCGCGAGATCGCAGACAGCGTGGGCGCGTATCTTCATGTGGACATGGCGCATTTCGCGGGGCTTGTCGCGGCGGGCGCGCATCCCAGCCCCTTCCCGCACGCCCATGTCGCCACCACGACCACGCACAAGACCCTGCGCGGCCCGCGCGGCGGCATGATCCTGACCGATGACGAGGCGCTTGCGAAGAAGTTCAACTCGGCCATCTTCCCCGGCATCCAGGGCGGGCCGCTCATGCATGTGATCGCCGCCAAGGCGGTGGCCTTCGGCGAGGCGCTGCGCCCCGAGTTCAAGGACTATATCAAGGCGGTCATCGCCAATGCGCAGGCGCTTTCGGACCAGCTCATCAAGGGCGGGCTCGACACCGTGACGCACGGCACCGACACGCATGTGGTGCTGGTCGATCTGCGGCCCAAGGGCGTCAAGGGCAACGCCACCGAGAAGGCTTTGGGACGCGCGCATATCACCTGCAACAAGAACGGCGTGCCCTTCGACCCCGAGAAGCCCACGGTGACGAGCGGCATCCGCCTTGGCAGCCCGGCGGGCACGACGCGCGGCTTCGGCGAGGCCGAGTTCCGCCAGATCGCGGACTGGATCATCGAGGTTGTCGATGGCCTTGCCGCCAATGGCGAGGAGGGCAACGGCGCGGTGGAGGAGAAGGTGCGCGCCGAGGTGGCCGCGCTCTGCGCGCGCTTCCCGCTCTATCCGGGGCTCTGAGGGGGCGCGGGCGGATCAGAACCGCCAGCGCGCCCGGCGCGGCACCCGCACCGCGAGCATCGGCTTGAGCAGGGGGGAGCGGAAGCGGTCGAGGTCGAGCGCCTCGTGAACGCCCACGCTCTCCTCCCCCTCGATCACCGTGCGCACCGCGGAGCGGCAGTAGAACGGCGCATCGAGCATCGGCTTGACCTGCCGGGGCGTGTGGCCCGGATCGGCGCGCGTCTCGCGCGCCACGGCCCAGAGGCTCCGGGCCATTCGTGCCTTGGGGGGCAGGGGGATCGTTTGGGCCCGCCCCTCCGCGTCGAAATGCATACCGAGCGCCAGGGTGCTGCCGTCGCGCCGCGTGGCGTCGTAGAAACAGGTGCTGCCGCCCGCGCGCGGAAAGCGGCCCCAGGTCCAGCGGCTGAAATCCGCCTCGAGCGCGCGGGTGCCGAAATTGGCGTCGAAATAGCCATGCCCGCGCCATTGCCAGCCCGGCGCTTCCAGATCGACCTCGATTTCGGAGGTGGGCGCGAAGGGCCGCCAGACATGCGCCCCGTCATCCGTCAGCGCCACCTCGACGCCGGTCAGGGCGGCCGGGGTGAGGGTCACGCGCCCGCGCACACGGCTCACGAGCGGCGGCGCGCCCCATTCCTCTATCTCGACGATGAGCCGCCCGTCCTGCCAGCGCATCGACGAAGGGCCCACGGTCAGCCGGTCCGCGCTCTGGCGCAGTGCATCCGCGCCCCGGTCGGTCATGGTGAATCTCCCGCCGGGGCCATAGGTGGCGACGTTGATGCAGCAGTGATTGGCGGGGTTCGTGCGCCCCGACCAGGCATACCAGGGCGAGAAGACCGAGCCGATGAAGCCTATGATCGAGATCGCGCGGGCACCGTCCTCGCTGATCCCGTCGAGATACCACCAGGCATAGCCGTCGGGCGGCACGTCGATGTCGAAATTCGGTCGCGCATGATCGCCTCGGCCACGTGCCGACCGGAGAGCGCCGCCATCGGCACCCCCGCCCCCGGATGCGTTCCGCCCCCCGCCAGGTAGAGCCCCCGGATCCCCGTCCGCGCCTTCGGGCGGCGCAGCGCCGCCAGCGCCCCGTGCGGGCTCTGCCCGTAGAGCGCACCTTTCGAGGCCGGGAAGAGATCCGCGAATCCCGCCGGCGTGGTCAGCGCCGCCCGCGTCGGTTCGGGAGAGAAGGTCAGGCCGAAGCGGGCCAGCGTCTCGAAACATCTCGGATGGCATTGGTCGGTCTCCTCGGGGAGGGCGTGATCGGGGCGCGCGGGCGCATTGGCGATGATCTCGAAGCGTTCCGGATCGGGCGGGACGGCCCCCATCCCGCGATCCATGGCGCAGACATAAAGGGTCGGATCGGGCATGGTTTTGCCGCGCATGAGGGCGGCGAATTCGGGGGCGGGATCGGCGCGGAAGAAGACGTTGTGATGGGCGAGGTCAGGGCCCTCGGCGCGCGCCGCAAAGGCCCAGACCTCGGCCGAGAGGCTGCGGGGGGTGTGCAGCGTGACGGCCGCGACACGGGCGCAATCGGGGCCGAGCGCGCCGGTGGCGAGCGCCCTTGGATCGCCGTTGAAGAGCACGCGCGCGCAAGGGATCCGGCGGCCATCGGCAAGGATGACGGCGCGCACCGCGCCGCCCGTGGCCTCGATCTGCGCCACATGGGCGCGCGTTTCGATCACCGCGCCCTTGCGCCGGGCGAGGTCGGCCAGCGCCGCGGCCAGCCGGTGCATCCCGCCCTCGACCGCCCAGACCCCGGCCGCCTCGGCGCGCCAGATCAGCGCCAGCAGCGCGGGCACACCCTCGGGCGTGCCGCCGACATAGGTGGCGTAGCGCCCGAAAAGCTGGGCGAGGCGGGGATCGTCGAAGCTGTCGCGCAGCAGATCCGCGAGCGATCTGAGCGGGGCCATCTGGCGCAGGAGATGCGGGCGCGCGGCGACATGGGCGACAAGGCGCATCAGGCGCGGCTCGGGCGCGCGCATCATCGGCGCGTCGAACCCGTCAAAAAGCGCGCGCGCGCGGGTATCGAAGGCGCGGAACTGATCGGCGGCGCGCGCTCCGGCAAACTCGGCGATGGCCTGCGCGTTGCGGCGGCTGTCGTCAAAGAGGTCAAGCCGGCTGCCATCGGGCCAGAAATGCCGCGCCAGCAGCGGCTGGCGGACAAGGCGGATATGATCCTCCAGCCGCTCGCCGCAATCGGCAAAGAGAGCGTCGAACACGCCGCGCAGCGTGAGCACGGTCGGCCCCGCCGCGACGGGACCGGCGGGCGAGGGCAGGGCGCGCATCTTGCCGCCCACATGGTCGTGACGTTCCAGCAGCGTGACGGCGTGGCCCGCATGGGCGAGCCGCGCGGCGGCCGCGAGCCCCGCGACCCCCGCCCCGATGATCACGGTCTGATCCGGTGTCCCGGCTGTCATGGCAGGATTGTTGACTCCGGGCGACGATATGTCCAGTATGATTTACATATTGGATGTCATTATGACGTGACATAAGCGGAACGGGAGGCCCGACATGCAGCTTTCGCACCGGATCGAGAGGGCCATCGGCGCGGCGCTTGCCCGCGCAGGCAGCGCACCCGCCCCCGGCAAGCTGGCCGCTGCGCTAAGCCATGCGGTCCTGCCGGGCGGCGCGCGGATCCGGCCCACGATCCTTCTGTCGGTGGCCGCGGCCTGCGGCGACGACCGCCCGGCGCTCTCGGATGCGGCGGCGGCGGCGCTGGAACTCATCCATTGCGCGAGCCTCGTGCATGACGATCTGCCCTGTTTCGACGATGCGGATACGCGGCGCGGCAAGCCCTCGGTGCATCGCGCCTTTTCCCAGCCGCTGGCGGTGCTGGCGGGCGACAGCCTGATCGTGCTGGCCTTCGAGACGCTCGCGCGCGCGGGCGAGGAGGAGGCCGGGCGCGCGCTGCGGCTGACGTCCGCCCTGGCACGGCGCACGGGCATGCCGGGCGGGATCTGCGCGGGGCAGGGATGGGAGAGCGAGGCCAAGGTGGACCTCGCCGCCTATCACCGGGCCAAGACCGGCGCGCTCTTTGTTGCGGCCACGCAGATGGGGGCCATCGCGGCGGGGCATGAGCCCGAGCCCTGGCACGATCTGGGCGCGCTCATCGGCGAGGCGTTCCAGGTCGCCGACGATCTGCGCGACGCGGTGATGGATGCCGGGACCCTGGGCAAGCCGGTCGGGCAGGACGACCTGCACGGGCGGCCCAATGCGGTGACGCAGCTTGGCGTCAAGGGGGCCGTGTCGCGGCTGTCGGACATTCTTGCCGGTGCCATCGCCTCGATCCCGTCCTGTCCGGGCGAGGCGGCGCTGGCGCAGATGGTGCGGCGTCAGGCCGAGCGGATCATGCCCCGGGTGCCCGCACGGCGCCTGGCATGACGGCGGTGGCCGAGCCGCCTGCCGGGCGGGGCGGCGGGCTGCGGGGCTGGATCCTGCGGCTGCTGGCGCGGCCCGAGGTCCAGGCGCGGGCGGCACGCCTGCCCTTCGGGCGTGGGATGGCGCGGCGCGAGGGCGCGGAAATCTTCGATATATTGCAGGGGTTCGTGAAATCCCAGGTGCTGCTTGCGCTGGTCGAGACCGGCGCTTTGCGCGCGCTGCTCGACGGGCCGCGCGCCCCTGAGGACCTGGCGCGCGCGGCGGAGATGCCCGCGCCCCGCATGGCCGCGCTGCTTCAGGGTGGGGCGGCGCTTGATCTGCTCAAGCGGCGGCGCGACGGGCGGTTTGCGCTGTCGCGGCGCGGTGCGGTGATCCTCGGCGTGCCGGGGCTCGAGGCGATGATCCTGCACAACCGCGCCTTCTATGCCGACATGGCCGATCCGGTCGCGCTTCTGCGGGGCGAGACCGAGACCGAGCTGGCGCGATTCTGGCCCTATGTCTTCGGGCAGGCGGGGGAGGTCGCGCCGGACGTGGCCGCGCGCTATTCCGAACTGATGGCGCAGAGCCAGCGGCTGGTGGCCGAGGACGTGTTGCGCGTGGTTCGGCTCTCCGATGCGCGGGTGCTGATGGATGTGGGCGGCGGCACGGGCACCTTTGTCGCCGCCGCGCTGCGGGCGCACCCGCAACTCAGGGCAATGCTCGTTGACCTGCCCGAGGTCCTCGGTGCGGCGCGTCCGCGTCTTGCCGCGGCCGGACTGACGGGGCGCGTGACGCTCTGCCCGATGAGTTTCCGCGAGGCGGGCCTGCCCGAGGGGGCCGATACCGTGAGCCTTGTGCGCGTGCTCTACGATCACACGGACGAGACGGTGCGCGCGCTGCTGACAAATGTCCATCGCAGGCTGCCGCCCGGCGGGCGGCTCATCGTGGCCGAGCCGATGGCGGGCGGCGCGCGGCCCGAGCCGGCGGGCGATCTCTATTTCGCCTTCTACACCATGGCCATGGGCACCGGCCGCGCGCGCTCGGCCGCCGAGATCGGTGCGCTTTGCGCAGAGGCCGGATTCGATCTGCGCCAAAGCCCGCGCGCGGCGCGGCCCTACGTGACCAGTGTTCTCGTTTGCGAGAAGCCCGCCGTCGGGCGGGGCGGTTGACGGGCGAACTGTAAACAACGCTTGACACATATATGTGTCCCATTAAGATGACAAGAGGGACATCCGCCATCCCGCCGCGCCCGTGGCGCGGCACCCGGCACCGAGGAGGGGGCCACCATGGAAACCCGCGCCATATGCCTGAAGGGTCCCGAGGATCTGAGCGTGGACCGGCTGCCGCTCAAGGCACCGGGGGCGGGCGATCTCGTGGTGGACATCGCCCATTCGGGGATCTCGACCGGCACCGAAAAGCTGTTCTGGTCCGGGCAGATGCCGCCCTTTCCGGGGATGGGCTATCCGCTGGTGCCGGGCTACGAGGCCGCAGGCGAAGTGGTCGAGGCGGACCCGGCCACGGGCTTTCGCGCGGGCGATCATGTTTTTGTCCCGGGCGCGGACTGTTTCGAGGGGGCGCACGGGCTTTTCGGCGGGGCTGCCGCGCGGCTGGTGAGTCGCGCGGAGCGTGTCGTGCGCATCGACGCGGGCCACGGCCCGGAGGGCGCGCTCCTGGCGCTGGCGGCTACGGCGCGCCACGCAATGGCCGGGCTCGACAAGGCGATGCCCGATCTCATCGTCGGGCACGGGGTTCTCGGTCGGCTTCTCGCGCGGCTGGCGATCGCGGCGGGCGCGCCCGCACCGGTCGTGTGGGAGGCCGCGCCGGGCAGGGGCGGCGGGGCCGTGGGATACACGGTGATCGCGCCCGAGGACGATCCGCGCCGCGACTACCGCGCGATCTACGATGCCTCGGGCAATGCCGCGATCCTCGATGACCTGATCGGACGGCTGGCCAAGGGCGGCGAGATCGTTCTGGCGGGGTTCTATCCGAAGGGCCTGAGCTTTGCCTTTCCGCCGGCCTTCCTGCGCGAGGCGCGGCTGCGGGTGGCGGCGGAATGGACGCGGGGCGATCTGGTCGCCGTGCGCGACCTGGTGGAGAGCGGCGCGCTGTCGCTGTCGGGCCTCGTCACCCATCAGGCGCGGGCCGCCGATGCACCCGCCGCCTATCGCACGGCTTTCGGCGATCCCGATTGCCTCAAGATGATCCTCAACTGGAAGGACGCAGCGTGAAGGACGACGTGCCCGATCTCAAGCAGTTCGACAAGCGGTTGCGTGACGAGGCGGCCCAGGAGCCGACGCTCGAGATCCCGCACGATCCGCCCTCGAAGAAGACGCAGATCATCGCGATCTACGGCAAGGGGGGCATCGGCAAGAGCTTCACCCTGGCCAATCTCAGCCACATGATGGCCGAGCAGGGCAAGCGTGTGCTGCTCATCGGCTGCGACCCGAAATCCGACACCACCTCGCTTCTGTTCGGCGGCAAGGCCTGCCCGACGATCATCGAAACCTCGACCAGGAAGAACCTCGCCGGGGAGCCGGTGAAGATCGGCGACGTGTGTTTCAAGCGCGGCGGCGTCTTTGCCATGGAGCTGGGCGGCCCGGAAGTGGGCCGCGGCTGTGGCGGGCGCGGCATCATCCACGGGTTCGAGCTGCTGGAGAAGCTCGGCTTTCACGACTGGGATTTCGATTACGTGCTGCTGGATTTCCTGGGTGACGTGGTCTGCGGCGGCTTTGGCCTGCCGATCGCGCGGGACATGGCGCAGAAGGTCATCCTGGTGGCCTCGAACGATCTGCAATCGCTTTACGTGGCCAACAACGTCTGCTCGGCGGTGGAGTATTTCCGCAAGCTGGGCGGCAACGTGGGCGTCGCGGGCCTTGTGATCAACAAGGACGATCATTCCGGCGAGGCGCAGGCCTTTGCTGCGGCGGTGGATATCCCGGTTCTGGCCGCGATCCCGCAGGATGACGACCTGCGCAAGAAATCCGCCAATTACCAGATCGTCGGAACGATGCAGAGCCAGTGGGGCGATCTCTTCGCGGGACTGGCCGAGGCGGTCGCGCTCGCACCCCCCGTCCGGCCCCGCCCGCTCGATCAGGACGGGTTGCTGGGCCTCTTCGACGGCTCGGACACCGGCGCGGGCGTGACGCTCGAGCCTGCGACCGATGCCGACATGCGCGGCAAACACGCCAAGCCCAAGCCGAGCCTGGAGGTGATCTATGACGATGCGTGATCCCTCTGCGCCGCGCGAGACGCTGGCCGAGGTGCAGCGGATGCTGGCGCGCGCGCGCCCTGACCAGATCGAACGTCTGATGGCCGACATCATGGCCCTGGACACGCGGCGCGACGAGTCCCCCGAAAGGCGGGCATCATGAGCGCGCCGGACCTTCCTCCCGTTGCCGCTGGTGGCTGTCACGCCCGGGACGAGATGACCCAGGCCGCGCGCAAGGCGGGGGTGTCGGAGCTGCTCGACCGCTATGCAGCCGACTATCCGCAGGGGCCGCATGACAAGCCGCAAAGCATGTGCCCGGCCTTCGGCAGCCTGCGCGTCGGGCTGCGGATGAAGCGGGTTGCGACGGTGCTCTCGGGCTCGGCCTGCTGCGTCTACGGGCTGACCTTCGTGAGCCATTTCTACGGCGCGCGGCGCTCGGTCGGCTATGTGCCGTTCAATTCCGAGAGCCTTGTCACGGGCAAGCTCTTCGAGGATATCCGCGACGCGGTGCACGAGCTGGCGGACCCGGACCGCTATGACGCGGTGGTGGTGACGAATCTCTGCGTGCCGACGGCCTCGGGCGTGCCGCTGCGGCTTTTGCCAAGCGAAATCAACGGTGTGCGCATCGTCGGAATCGACGTGCCGGGATTCGGTGTGCCGACCCATGCCGAGGCCAAGGACGTTCTGGCGGGCGCGATGCTGAATTATGCCCGCAAGGAGGCCGAGGCGGGGCCGGTGGCAGCCCCCGAGGGCGGCGTGTCGGACCGCCCCACGGTCACGCTTCTGGGCGAGATGTTCCCGGCCGATCCGATGATCATCGGGCAGATGCTGGCGCCGATGGGTCTTGCCGCCGGGCCGGTGGTGCCCTGCCGCGAGTGGCGCGAGCTTTATGCCGCGCTCGATTGCGGGGCGGTTGCAGCGATCCATCCGTTCTACACGGCCGCGGTGCGCGAGTTCGAGGCGGCAGGCCGGCCCGTGCTGGGCAGCGCGCCGGTGGGCCATGCCGGCACGGCGGCCTGGCTTGCCGCGATCGGCGAGGCGTTCGGGCTGAGCGCCGAGGCGGTGGCGGCGGCGCAGAACGCCGTGCTGCCCGCGATCCGGGGGGCGCTGGCGGCGTCGCCGGTCGCGGGGCGGATCACCGTTTCGGGCTACGAGGGCAGCGAGCTTCTGGTGGCGCGGCTCCTGATCGAGAGCGGGGCGGAGGTGCCCTATGTGGGCACCGCCTGCGCGAAATCGCCCTGGTCGGCGGCGGATGCCGAGTGGCTCGAGGCGCATGGCGCGCGGGTGAAGTTCCGCTCCTCGCTCGAGGATGACTGCGCGGCGATGGAGGGGCTGGAGCCCGACCTGGCCATCGGCACGACACCGGTCGTGCAGAAGGCCAAGGAGCGCGGCACGCCGAGCCTCTATTTCACCAACCTCATCTCGGCGCGGCCGCTGATGGGGCCGGCTGGCGCGGGCAGCCTTGCCACGGTGGTCAATGCCGCCATGGGCAACCGCGCGCGCATGGGCAAGATGCGCGCCTTCTTCGAGGGGGTGGGCACCGGCGACACGGCGGGCATCTGGGAAGGCGCGCCGAACATCCGCGAGGATTACCGCGCGACCAACCTCAAGAAGCTGGAGAAGAAGGCCCGCGCGGCCAAGGCGGAGGAGATGATCTGATGCTGATCCAGGATCACGACCGGGCGGGTGGCTACTGGGGGGCGGTCTATGCCTTCTGCGCCGTCAAGGGCCTGCAGGTCGTGATCGACGGACCGGTTGGTTGCGAGAACCTGCCGGTGACGAGCGTGCTGCACTATACCGACGCGCTGCCGCCGCATGAACTGCCCATCGTGGTGACGGGTCTGGGCGAGGAGGAGCTGGGCCGCGAGGGCACCGAGGGCGCGATGAAGCGGGCGTGGAAGACGCTCGACCCGGCGCTCCCGGCCGTGGTGGTCACCGGCTCCATCGCCGAGATGATCGGCGGCGGCGTGACGCCGCAGGGCACCAATATCCAACGCTTCCTGCCGCGCACCATCGACGAGGATCAGTGGCAGGCCGCCGACCGGGCGATGACGTGGATCTTCACCGAATGGGGAATGACCAAGGGCCGGATGCCCCCGGAGAAGAAGCGCGAGGAGGGCAGCCGCCCCCGCGTCAACATCCTCGGGCCGATCTATGGCACGTTCAACATGCCCTCGGACCTGCACGAAATCCGCCGTCTGGTCGAGGGGATCGGGGCCGAGGTCAACATGGTGATGCCGATGGGCGCGCATCTGGCCGAGATGCGCAACCTGGTGAATGCCGACGCCAACATCGTGATGTATCGAGAGTTCGGCCGGGGCCTGGCCGAGCTGCTGGGCAAGCCGTACCTTCAGGCGCCGATCGGGGTGGAGAGCACGACGCTCTTCCTGCGCAAGCTGGGCGAGATGCTGGGGCTCGACCCCGAGCCGTTCATCGCGCGCGAGAAACATTCGACGCTGAAACCGGTCTGGGACCTCTGGCGCTCGGTCACGCAGGATTTCTTTGCCACGGCGAATTTCGGGATCGTCGCCTCCGAGACCTATACCCGCGGCATCCGCGCCTATCTCGAGGACGATCTGGGCCTGCCCTGCGCCTTCGCCGTGCCGCGCCTTGCGGGCAGGAAGACCAACAACGAGGAGGTGCGCGCGCTCATCCATGGCAAGCGCCCGCTGATCCTCATGGGCTCGATCAACGAGAAGATGTACCTGGCGGAGATGGGCGCAGGCCACGGGCCGCGCCCGGCCTTCATTCCCGCAGGTTTTCCGGGGGCGGCCATCCGGCGCGCGACGGGCACGCCGATGATGGGATATGCCGGCGCCGTCTGGCTCTTGCAGGAGGTGTGCAACGGGCTGTTCGACGCGCTTTTCCACATCCTGCCGCTGGGCTCGGAGATGGATGCCGCGCGCGCCACGCCAACGCCGCTGCGCCGCGACCTGCCCTGGGACGAGGAGGCGAGCGCCGCGCTCGCGCGCATCGTCGAGACGCATCCCGTCCTGACCCGTATCTCGGCCGCCAAGGCGCTGCGCGACAGCGCCGAGGAGGCCGCGCTTCGCCATGGCGAGGGGCGCGTGACGCTCGCCGCTCTCACCCGGGTTTCCCCGAACATGCCATCCGAAAGGGAGGATCTGACCGATGACTGACATGACTTCGAGCCCGCCGGTGCGCCGCCGCGCCCCGCGCCGCAACAGCGCGGAATACCGGGTCTATTTCTTCTGCATCTTCTTCGTCGCGATCCCCTTCGCCGCCGTGCGCTGGGTCCGCGACGTGATCCGGCACCGGACCTTGAACCTCAACGGGCCGCTGGCGCGCGCCTGGCTCGAGGCGGACCGGATCACGCCGACGATCTTCTCGGTCTGAGCGGTGGCTCTGACCGGGATCACAGGCTGCCCGGCCGGCAACGGACGGACAGAGACCGTGGGGCCGGACCGGTCCTGCGGAACCCGGCCGCGGGGTGCCGCGGCGTCAGCATAACGTTCCGGAGGAAAGTTCATGGCTGATAAATCCGACCTGTCCTTCACAGGTCTCACAGACGAGCAGGCCCAGGAGCTGCATTCGGTGTACATGAGCGGCCTTTGGCTGTTCACGCTGGTTGCAGTGGTCGCGCATATCGCGACCTTCATCTGGTTCCCGTGGTTCTGAGGAAGGGATGAGAGATGGCTAAATTCTACAAGATCTGGCTGATCTTCGATCCTCGCCGCGTGTTCGTGGCGCAGGGCGTGTTCCTGTTCCTGCTGGCGGTGATGATCCATCTCGTGCTTCTGAGCACCGACGGTTTCAACTGGTTTGAAATCGCCGCCCAGAAATACGGGCGCTGATCGCGCTGCCGCCAGGCATAGCGCCGCGGGCGGGCCTTCTCGCCCGCGGCAGACCAGACCCAATCCAATGGCCGACCGCACACTGACGGCGGGGCCGCCACATGCGGAGGCAGAGACATGGCTTTGCTCAGTTTCGAACGCAAATACCGGGTCCGCGGAGGAACGCTGATCGGCGGCGATCTGTTCGACTTCTGGGTCGGACCGTTTTACGTGGGCTTTTTCGGGGTGACGACGGCGTTTTTCGCCACGCTCGGCACCATCCTGATCTTCTGGGGGGCCAGCCAGCAGGGCACCTTCAACCCCTGGCTCATCAACATCGCGCCGCCCGATCTCAGCTACGGGCTGGGCCTTGCGCCGCTGATGGAGGGGGGGCTGTGGCAGATCATCACGATCTGCGCCATCGGCGCCTTTGTGAGCTGGGCGCTGAGGGAGGTGGAGATCTGCCGCAAGCTGGGGATGGGCTATCACGTGCCCGTGGCCTTCAGCGTCGCGATCTTCGCCTATGTGACGCTGGTGGTATTCCGACCGCTGCTGATGGGGGCCTGGGGCCACGGCTTTCCCTATGGCATCTTCAGCCATCTCGACTGGGTCAGCAACACCGGTTACGCCTATCTGCATTTCCATTACAATCCGGCGCACATGCTGGCGGTGACGTTCTTCTTCACCACCACGCTCGCGCTGGCGCTGCATGGCGGGCTGATCCTCTCGGCGGCGAACCCCGAGAAGGGCGAGGAGATGAAGACGCCCGATCACGAGGACACGTTTTTCCGCGATTTCATCGGCTATTCGGTCGGCACGCTGGGGATTCACCGGCTGGGCCTGCTTCTGGCGCTCAATGCCGGGTTCTGGTCGGCGGTCTGCATCATCATTTCCGGCCCGGTCTGGACCAAGGGCTGGCCCGAATGGTGGAACTGGTGGCTCGACCTGCCGATCTGGCCCTCTCAGATAGGGATGTGACCCATGGCTGAATATCAGAACATCTTTACCCAGGTGCAGGTGCAGGGCGCACCCGAATGGGGCATGGACGACACCGGCGGCCGGCTGATGGAGGAACGCGCCGGCACGCCGCGCTTTTCCACCCTGATCGGATGGCTGGGCAATGCGCAGCTGGGGCCGATCAATCTCGGGATGCTGGGGGTGGTGAGCCTTGCCAGCGGCTTTCTGTGGTTCTTCATCGTGGGTCTCAACATGCTGGCGCAGGTCGGCTGGTCGATCCCCGAGTTCCTGCGGCAGCTCTTCTGGCTGGCGCTGGAGCCGCCGGGACCGGAATACGGCCTCTCGATGCCGCCCCTGAATGACGGGGGCTGGTATGTCATCTCCTCCTTCTTCCTGCTGGTGGCGGTGCTGGCCTGGTGGGCGCGCAGCTATCAGCTCGCCGCGAGCCACAAGATGGGCAAGCATGTCTTCTGGGCCTTCGGCTCGGCGATCTGGCTGTTCCTGGTGCTGGGCCTCTTCCGCCCGATCCTGATGGGCTCCTGGTCGGAGGCGGTGCCCTACGGCATCTTCCCGCATCTCGACTGGACCACGGCCTTCTCGATCCGCTACGGCAACCTCTACTACAACCCGTTCCACTGTCTTTCGATCGTGTTCCTCTACGGCTCGGTGCTTCTGTTCGCCATGCACGGGGGGACGATCCTGGCCGTCACGCGCTATGGCGGCGACCGGGAACTGGAGCAGATCGTGGACCGGGGCACCGCCTCGGAGCGCGCCGCCCTCTTCTGGCGCTGGACGATGGGCTTCAACGCCACGATGGAGGGCATTCACCGGTGGGCCTGGTGGTTCGCGGTGCTCACACCCGTTACCGGCGGCATCGGTATCCTGCTGACGGGGACCGTCGTGGACAACTGGTTCATCTGGGCGCAGGAGCACAATTTCGCGCCCCTCTATGACGGATCCTACGGCTACGAGGCTTACGGCTCCTACGAAGCCTTCATCGGACAGGGAGGAGAGTAAGCCATGTTTCCCAGATGGTTCGACAAGTGGAACCGCGAGAACCCGCGTGACATCTACGGCCCCGCCATCGCCATCGGCGTGGTGGGGGGGGCGGTCTTCGCGGCGACGATGCTGGTGGCCTTCGGGCAGCCCTATGCCACCGACAGCCTGCAGACCGGACCGCGCGGCACGGGCATGTCCGTGCCCGAGTTCGAGGCCGACCTGGCGAAGCCCGATCCGGGCATCGCGGGCTTTCTCGCCACCACCTCCGCCCCGGTGATCCCGCAGGGCGGGGAAGAGGCCGCCCGCACGGCGCGCGAGAACGTGCCGCCGGGGCTCGAGGATCTGACGGTCGAGAACTATGACCGGCTGCTGGCCGCGATGCGGGCCTGGACGGGCATTCCCGACCTTTTCGAGAACCCCGACAGCTATCAGACCGCGGTGGGGCATACGATGATCGCCATGACCCGGACGATCAACGAGGAATGGGCAGGCCATGTGAACGCCAACAAGCAGGTGGGCGTCACCTGCTACACCTGCCATCGCGGCCAGCCCGTGCCCTCTGACATCTGGTTCAGGATCAGCCCGGTGAACGAGAGCGCCGAAGGCTGGTCGGCCAACCAGAACCGGGTGACGGTGCAGTCGCAGTTCACCTCGCTGCCCTCGGACGCGCTGGAGAAATACCTGCTCGACGGAGAGACCATCGGCGTTCACGATCTCGAAAGCCGGGTGGCGGGCGTGCCGGGGCAGGACGGCTATCCCGGCATCCAGCAGGCCGAGCGGACCTATTCGCTGATGAACTATGTCAGCAACTCGCTCGGGGTGAACTGCGTCTTCTGCCACAATTCGCGGGCCTTCTACGACGGCGCGCAGGTGACGCCGCAATGGGCCACCGAAAGCCTCGGCATCCAGATGGTGCTCGCGCTCAACAACGACTGGCTGGTGCCGCTGGAGGGGCTTTTGCCGGAGAACCGGCTTGGCCCGGTTCATGCCGACGCGCCCAAGGCGGCCTGCAAGACCTGCCACAAGGGCTATCAGCAACCCTTGCAGGGCACCAACGTGATCGCCGACTGGCCGGAACTGGCCACCGCCGGCACGCCGGATTACGGCAACTGAGCCAGGGCAGGGCGCGCGCTGTGCCGCGCCCCCGCCATCCCCTTCGCCGCCCTTCGTGCGGGTGGCGCGCGCCACCCCTGAGAGGAGGCCCCGACATGACCGATCCCGGACCCCGGACCCCCGTTCTCGACCGCGTGGCCGGCCCCTCTGACCTGCGACGACTGCCGGACAGCGACCTGAGGCGGCTGGCCGACGAACTCCGCGCCGAGGTGATCTCGGCCGTGTCGCAGACCGGCGGGCACCTCGGCTCGTCGCTCGGGGTGGTGGAACTGACCGTGGCGCTGCATGCGGTCTTCAACACGCCGATGGACAAGCTCATCTGGGATGTGGGCCACCAATGCTATCCGCACAAGATCCTGACCGGGCGGCGCGACCGCATCCGCACGCTGCGGCAGAAGGGGGGGCTGTCGGGGTTCACCAAGCGCTCGGAATCGCCCTATGACCCGTTCGGCGCGGCGCACAGTTCCACCTCCATCAGCGCGGCGCTGGGCTTCACCGTGGGCCGCGACATGGGGCAGGCCACGGGCGACGCCATCGCGGTGATCGGCGACGGGGCGATCAGCGCGGGCATGGCCTATGAGGCGCTGAACAACGCGGGTGCCGAGGGGCGGCGGCTCTTCGTCATTCTCAACGACAACGAGATGAGCATCGCGCCGCCGGTGGGGGCGATGTCGCGCTATCTCAGCCGGATGTATGCGAGCGAGCCGGTGGCGCGGATGACCTCGCTGGCCGAAGGGTTCGAGGCCGCCTTGCCCGCGCCGCTGCGCAAGAGCGCGCGGCGCGCGCGGCAATTGGTGACGGGGCTCACGGGCTCGGGCACGCTCTTCGAGGAGTTGGGATTTCAGTATGTCGGCCCCATCGACGGGCATGACATGGGGCAGTTGCTGCCCGTGCTGCGCGCGGCGCGGGCGCGGGCGACGGGGCCGGTCCTCATTCACGTCTGCACGGTCAAGGGCAAGGGCTATGCCCCCGCCGAAAGGGCTGCCGATCGGGGCCATGGCGTGTCGAAATTCGATCCCGCCACCGGCGCGCAGGCGAAATCCTCGGGCGGTGCCCCTTCCTACACGGCGGTCTTCGGCGAGAGCCTGACCCAGGAGGCCGCCCGCGACGAGCGCATCGTCGCGGTGACGGCGGCCATGCCGGACGGCACCGGGGTGGCGAAGATGGCCGCGCGGTTCCCGGGCCGGGTCTTCGACGTGGGCATCGCCGAGCAGCATGCCGTGACCTTTGCCGCCGGGATGGCGGCCTCGGGCCTGCGCCCCTTCTGCGCGATCTACTCGACCTTCCTGCAACGCGCCTATGACCAGGTGGTGCATGACGTGGCGCTCCAGCGCCTGCCGGTGCGTTTTGCCATCGACCGGGCGGGGCTTGTCGGCGCGGACGGGGCGACCCATGCGGGCGCCTTCGACATCGGCTATCTCGGCGCGCTTCCGGGCATGGTGGTCATGGCCGCCGCCGACGAGGCGGAACTGCGGCACATGGTGGCCACCGCCGCCGCCCATGACGACGGGCCGATCGCGTTCCGCTATCCGCGCGGGGCGGGGACCGGCGTGGCGCTGCCCGCGCGCGGCGAGGTGCTCGAGATCGGACGGGGCCGCGTGATCGAGGAGGGCACGGACGTGGCGATCCTGAGCTTCGGCGCGCATCTCTTCGAGTGTCAGGTGGCCGCCGACATGCTGGCCGATGACGGGATTTCCGTGACCATCGCCGATGCGCGCTTTGCCAAGCCGCTCGATACCGATCTGCTGATGCAGTTGGTGCGCAACCATCGCGCGCTCATCACCGTGGAGCAGGGGGCCGAGGGCGGATTCGGGGCCATCGTTCTGCACGAGCTTGCCCGGAGGGGGGCCTTCGACCGGGGGCTGGCGATCCGCACTGTCTGCCTGCCCGACCGGTTCATCGAGCAGGCAAGCCCCGCCGGGATGTATGCGGATGCAGGCATGACGGCAGGTGATATCGCGGCAACGCTGCGCGGGCTGATGGCAGCCCGGCGCGGCGAGGTGGTGCCGCTCAGCGCCGTGCGCTGAGCCACGGTTCGCGCTTGCCCTCTCGGCGCGCGGTCCCCACAAGGGGCGCATGGACGCGCCCGCCTTTTCCGAACTTTTCCGCAGCTTCGCGCGGATCGGCCTGCTGAGTTTCGGCGGCCCTGCGGCGCAGATCTCGGTCATGCATGACGAGCTGGTGACGCGGCGCGGATGGCTGCGCGAGGAGCAGTTCCTGGGCGCGCTGTCCTTCTGCATGCTGTTGCCGGGGCCCGAGGCGATGCAGCTGGCCACCTATGCGGGCTGGCGGCTGCGCGGCGTTGCGGGCGGTCTTCTGGCGGGCTGTCTCTTCGTGCTGCCGGGGGCGGCGGTGATCATGGCGCTGGGCCTTGGCTATGCCGTCTGGGGCGGGGTGCCTCTGGTGCAGGCGGTATTTCTCGGCGTCAAGGCGGCGGTGGTGGCCATCGTGGTGCAGGCGCTCTTGCGGCTTGCGCAACGGGCGCTCGCCAGCCCCGCGCATTGGGGGGTTGCGGGGCTCGCCTTCGTGGCGATGTTCGCATTCTCGGTGCCGTTCCCGGCGATCATCGCGGCGGCGGCGCTCTGGGGCGCGTGGCAGGGCCGGGGGGCCGCGGCGGGACCGGTGCCCGCGGCCCTTTCGGTGCGGCCTGCCGACACGGCGCGCACGGTGCTTGTCTGGGGCGCGCTCTGGGCCGCGCCGATCCTCGCGGCCTGGGCGTCGGGGGCGGCGTTGCTCACCGATCTGGCGCTTTTCTTCTCGAAACTCGCGGTGGTGACCTTCGGCGGCGCCTATGCGGTGCTGGCCTACATGACCGACACGGTGGTGGCATCCATGGGCTGGCTGAGCACCGCGCAGATGATCGACGCGCTGGGCCTGGCCGAGACCACGCCGGGGCCGCTCATCCTCGTGACGCAATTCGTGGGGCTGCTTGCGGGCTATGCGCAGGGCGGCGTGGCGCTGGCCGTCATCGCGGCGCTGGTCACGCTCTGGGTGACCTTCGTGCCCTGTTTCCTGTGGATTTTCGCGGGCGCGCCCTATGTCGAGCACATCCTCGCGCGGCCCCGGCTCAAGGCGGCACTTGCCGGGATCTCGGCGGCGGTGGTGGGGGTGATCCTGAACCTCTCGGTCTGGTTCGCGCTGCACGTGCTCTTTGGCGAGGTGCGCCTTGACGGTGCCGTGCCCGTGCCTGTCTGGGCCTCCTTCTCGGCGGCGGGGGCGGGGCTGAGCGTGCTCGCCATGGTGCTGCTCGTCGGGCTGCGTCTGCCGATGGGGGCCGTTCTGGCGCTTCTGGCGGCACTTGCGGGGACCGGGTTTCTCGTGACGTGAGGCCCTCCAGAGGCTCTTTCGTTTTGATCCGAATCCCCTATGCTGAAACGGCAAGTGGTCCCGAGGTAGGAATGACGCGCTCCATCGACTACGGAAACCTGATGCATCGCGCGATGCGCGGCCTCATTCAGGAGGTGCTCGCCGATGTGGCGGAGAACGGGCTTCCGGGCGCTCACCATTTCTTCATCACCTTCGACACGACCCATCCCGAGGCGCGGCTGGCCGGCTGGCTGCGCGAGCGCTACCCGTCCGAGATGACGGTGGTCATGCAGCACTGGTATGAGGGGCTCGAGGTGGGCGAGGACGGTTTCGGCGTCACGCTCAATTTCGGCGACGCGCCCGAGCGGCTCTTCATCCCCTATGACGCGATCCGCACCTTCGTCGATCCGTCGGTGGAATTCGGCCTGCGCTTCGAGACGCAGGAGAGCGACGCGCAGGACGAGCCGGACGACCCCCCCGAGCCGGAGCCGCAGGACGGCGGCGAGGTGGTGAGCCTCGACAAGTTCCGCAAGTAGGCCCCGGCCCGTGTGGCGGTTTCCCGCGCCCGCAACGAGAGTTTAACGCGGCTGTCACAATCGGGCCCTAACTGAATTCGGAAAACCGACTCAGGAGGCAGTCATGGCGAGGGATTTCGGGATTTTCATCGGTGAGATGCTGCGCCATCCCGGCGAGGTCGTGGCGATTGCGCCTTCGTCCGAGGCGGTGGCGCGGCGCATGACCGAGGGGCTGGAGACGGTGCGCGGTCCGGTGGTCGAGATCGGGCCGGGCACGGGCAGCTTTACCCGCGCGATCCTTGCCCGCGGGGTGGCCCCGGAGAAGCTGACGCTTCTGGAGACGAATGCGCGCTTCTGCGAGACCCTGCGCGAGAAGTTTCCCGGCGTGCGCGTGCTCAACCGTCCGGCGCAGGAGATCGGGCAGATCGGGCTGACGGAGATCGGCGCGGTGATCTCGGGGGTTCCGGTGCTGGCACGGCCGACCATCCAGCGCGAGGTGGTGGGGCGCGCCTTCGAGGTGATGGCCCCTGATGGCTTCTTCGTGCAGGTGACCTATTCTCCCAAGGCCCCGATTGCCCCCGAGATGCAGCGCGAACTCGGGCTGCAGGCCGAAAAGCGCGGCACCGTCTGGGCCAACCTGCCACCGGCGCGGGTCTTTGTATTCCGTCGTATACAGCATTGATCTTTCGCACGGCTGCGGTATGAACGGGCAAACCGCTGAGGAGAGCCCGATGACCGCCACCCGCACCGAATCCGACAGTTTCGGCCCCCTCGAGGTGCCGGCAGACAAATACTGGGGGGCGCAGACGCAGCGCTCGATCCAGAATTTTCCCATCGGCTGGGAGAGACAGCCCGTGGCCATCATCCGCGCCCTGGGCGTGATCAAGCGCGCCTGCGCCGAGGCCAACAAGGCCAGCGGCAAGCTCGAGGCGCGGCTGGCGGACGCGATCATCGCGGCGGCCGATGAGGTGATCGAGGGGCGGCTCGACGACCATTTCCCGCTGGTCGTCTGGCAGACCGGCTCGGGCACGCAGTCCAACATGAACGCCAACGAGGTGATCGCCAACCGCGCCATCGAGATGCTGGGCGGCACTGTCGGCTCCAAGGATCCGGTCCACCCGAACGACCATGTGAACATGGGCCAGTCCTCCAATGACACCTTCCCCACCGCCATGCATATCGCCACCGCGACGAGCCTGCGCGACGTGGCTCTGCCGGGGCTCGAGACGCTGGCGGCGGGGCTCGAGGCCAAGTCCGAGGAGTTCCGCGACATCATCAAGATCGGCCGCACCCATACCCAGGACGCGACGCCGCTCACGCTGGGGCAGGAGTTCTCGGGCTATGCCCATCAGATCCGGCAGGGGATCGCGCGGATTCGGGTGGCGATGCCCGGCATTTACGAGCTGGCGCAGGGCGGCACCGCCGTGGGCACCGGGCTCAACACGGAAAAGGGATGGGCCGAGACGGTGGCCGCCAACATGGCGCGCATCACCGGCCTGCCCTTCGTCACCGCGCCCAACAAGTTCGAGGCGCTCGCCGCCCATGACGCGATGGTGTTCCTGTCGGGTGCCTTGGCCACGGTGGCGGGCTCTTGCTACAAGATCGCCAACGACATCCGCTTTCTGGGCTCCGGCCCGCGGTCGGGGCTGGGAGAGCTGATCCTGCCCGAGAACGAGCCGGGATCGTCGATCATGCCGGGCAAGGTCAACCCGACCCAGGCCGAGGCGCTGACGCAGGTGGCCGCCCATGTCATGGGCAACGATGCCGCGATCAAGTTCGCCGGTTCCCAGGGGCATTTCGAGCTCAACGTCTACAACCCGATGATGGCCTACAACCTGTTGCAGTCCATCCAGCTTCTGGGCGATGCCACGGCCAGCTTCACCGAGCGGATGCTCATGGGCATTCAGGCCAACAAGCCGCGCATCGAGAAGCTGATGCGCGAGAGCCTCATGCTGGTCACGGCGCTTGCGCCCACGATCGGCTATGACAATGCCACCAAGGTGGCCAAGACCGCGCACCGCAACGGCACCACGCTGCGCGAGGAGGCGATCAACCTCGGCTTCGTGGACGCCGAGACCTTCGACCGCGTGGTGCGCCCCGAAGACATGATCGGCCCGAAATGAGCGCGACCCCGGTCAACCTGAACCGGGAGCGCAAGAAGCGCGCCCGCGCCGCCGAAAAGCTGCGCGCCGATGCCAATGCCGCGCGTTTCGGCCGCACGAAGGCACAGAAGGCGGAAGAAGAGGCGGCGGCGACCCGCGCCCGCGCCCGTCTCGACGCGCATCGCCGCGAGGAGGAATGATGCCGGTTTCTTCTGGCCCCGAATATCCCGGGGGAATCGCCGCTTGCGGCGATGGGGGCAGCGCCCCCCGGCGCGGCCGCCCATGAGCGGGCGGCCGGTCAAACGCTCTCTCACCCTCCAGGGGCACCGCACCAGCGTCTCGCTGGAAGAGCCGTTCTGGCAGGCGTTCCGAGAGATCGCCCGGGCCGAGGGCCGCGCCCTCAACGCGCTCGCCGCCGAGATCGACGCCGCGCGCGCGCCCGAAACGGGGCTTGCCTCGGCGATCCGGCTCTATGTTCTGGCCCATTACCGCGCGCGGGCGGGCGCGCCGCGCGACGGCTGAGCGCGCCCGATGTCGTTTTCCGCATGAATTTAACCGCAGCCGGTTGAAGGCCGGACGCAAGGCTTGCTACGCTTGGGCTGCGCGCGGATCGTCCCCGGGGACGGTTCTTCGGTCCCGGCGGCGCCCCTGCGCGTCACCGGATCCCTGGCCGCCCGGCACAACGGATGTGCCGTGCCCGGCCCCCTCGGGCCATGGGCATATGTGGCGATAACAAGTGAACAGGAGGGACGGCATGTCGGACGACACCGCCAATCAGGGGATACCCGCGCCCGAGGGCGCGGCCGATATCATCGAAACCGATTACGAGATCGGCCAGGACAACATCCGGACGCGGATCGGGCCGTTCGGGCTCGACATTCACAATCCGGTCTTTGCCATTTCGGGCCTCACGATCATCGCCTTCGTCGCCTATGCGATGGTGGCGCCGCAGCAGGCGGGGGATTTCTTCGGCTGGCTCAGGCCCGCGCTCACCTCGACCTTCGACTGGTTCTTTCTCATGGCGGCGAATGTCTTCGTGCTGTTCTGCCTCGTGCTGATCGTGTCGCCCTATGGCTCGGTGCGGCTCGGCGGGACGGAAGCGGTGCCGGATTATTCCTATGCGGGCTGGTTCGCCATGCTCTTTGCGGCGGGCATGGGCATCGGGCTGATGTTCTTCGGCGTGCTGGAGCCGGTCTATCACATGGCGATTTCCGAGCCCCTGGGCGTGCCGAGCCCGATCGCCGAGGATGGCACGCTGATCGAGGCCAATATCGAGGCGGCGCGGCGCATGGGCCTGGCGGCGACAGCCTTTCACTGGGCGCTGCACCCCTGGGCGATCTACGCGGTTGTGGCGCTGGCGCTGGCGCTGTTTTCCTACAACAAGGGCCTGCCGCTGACCATCCGCTCGGCCTTCTACCCGCTCCTGGGAGAGCGGGTCTGGGGCTGGTGGGGCCATATCATCGACACCATGGCCGTGTTCGCCACGCTCTTCGGCCTTGCCACCTCGCTCGGATTCGGCGCGCAGCAGGCCAATGCCGGTCTGGAACATATCTACGGCATTCCCAACACGATCACCGTCCAGGTCATCCTGATCATCGCCATTACCGGCATCGCCCTTGTCTCGGTGCTGCGCGGGCTGGATGGCGGCGTGAAGGTGCTGTCGGAGATCAACATGGTGATCGCGCTCGTTCTCCTGCTCTTCGTGCTCTTCACGGCGGGGGCGGTGGGCATCCTGACCGAGTTCGTCTCCGGGCTCGGGGCCTATCTGCGCGAGGTGGTGCCGCTCTCGAACCCGTTCGGACGCGAGGATCTGGGTTACATGCATGGCTGGACGGCCTTCTACTGGGCGTGGTGGATTTCCTGGTCGCCCTTCGTCGGCATGTTCATCGCGCGGGTAAGCCGTGGCCGCACGGTGCGCGAGTTCATCATCTGCGTGCTGATCATCCCCTCGCTGGTCTGCGTTCTCTGGATGGCGACCTTCGGCGGTGCCGCGATCAACGACGTGATTGCCGATCCGGCGGGCAGCGCGGTCAAGGCACAGGTGATCGACAGCTACAACCCGCCGCTGTCGCTCTTCGCCATGCTCGAATCGCTGCCCTTGTCGTCGATCACCTCGACCATCGGAATCGTGCTGGTGATCGTGTTCTTCGTCACCTCCTCCGATTCCGGCTCTCTCGTGATCGACACGATCACCGCCGGCGGCAAGGTCGATGCGCCGGTGCCGCAGCGGGTGTTCTGGGCCAGCTTCGAGGGGCTTGTGGCGATCGCGCTGCTGATCGGCGGCGGGCTCGGTGCCTTGCAGGCGATGGTGATCTCCACCGGGCTGCCCTTCGCGGTCATCCTGCTGCTCATGTGCGTGGCGATCTGGAAAGGGCTCGCTTCGGAAAGGCGCGGCTGAGCCTGCCGCATCCCGGACGCGGACCAGGGCCCCCCGGCTGTTGCAGGCCGGGGGGCTTTGGTGTCTTGTGACGCAAAACAAGCGGGGGGATGAGGATGACGCTTGATCTGGATTTCGTGCGGTCGCAGTTTCCGGCCTTTGCCGAGCCGTCGCTTGGGGGCCAGGCGTTTTTCGAGAATGCGGGCGGCTCCTATGCCTGCGCGCCGGTGATCGCGCGGCTCGAACGGTTCTACCGGCAGCGCAAGGTTCAGCCCTACGGGCCCTTCGAGGCAAGCCGCCTGGCGGGCGAGGAGATGGACGAGGCGCGCACGCGCCTTGCCGCGATGATGGGGGTGGCCACCGACGAACTGAGCTTCGGCCCCTCCACCACGCAGAACACCTATGTTCTGGCGCAGGCCTTCCGGCAATGGATGGGGCCGGGCGATGCCATCGTCGTCACCAACCAGGATCACGAGGCCAATTCCGGCCCGTGGCGGCGGCTGGCCGCGGACGGGTTCGAGATCCGCGAATGGCAGATCGACCCGGAGACCGGTCTGCTCGATCCCGCCGACCTGGAAACGCTGCTCGACGAGCGGGTGCGGCTGGTCTGCTTCCCGCATTGCTCGAACGTGGTGGGTGCTGTCAACCCGGTGGTGGAGATCACCGCGCTGGCCCATGCCGCCGGGGCCTTTGTCTGTGTCGATGGCGTGAGCTACGCGCCCCACGGCCTGCCCGAGGTGGGGCGCATGGGCCCGGATATCTATCTCTTCTCGGCCTACAAGACCTACGGGCCGCATCAGGGGATCATGGTGATCCGGCGCGAGCTGGGCCAGCTCCTGCCCAACCAAGGGCATTACTTCAACGCTGACACGCTCTACAAGCGGTTCACGCCCGCGGGCCCCGATCACGCGCAGGTGGCGGCCTGCGCGGGCATGGCAGACTATATCGACGCGCTCGCCGCGCATCACGGGATCGAGGGCCACCCGGCCCGGCGCAACAGGGGCGTGCACGATCTCATGCGCGCGCATGAGACCGCGCTTCTGCAACCGCTGCTCGATTATCTCAAGGACCGCAATTCCCTGCGCCTCATCGGCCCGGCGGAGGCGGCGCAAAGGGCGCCCACCGTGGCGGTCGCGCTCACCCGTCCGGGGGCCGAGGCGGCGGCAGAGCTTGCGACGCGCGGCATCATGGCGGGGGGCGGCGATTTCTATGCCGTGCGCCCGCTTCAGGCGATGGGGGTGGACCCGGCCCGCGGCGTGTTGCGGCTGAGCTTCGTGCATTACACCAGCCGCGACGAGATCGACCGGCTGATCGCCGCGCTGGACGAGATTGTTTGATCCGCCCGCCCGTGCCTTGCGTATCAAAAGGCAAACAAGGGGCGGGGATGGGACAGACGCAACCGACACTTCTCTGGCTGCGACGAGACCTGCGGCTTTCCGACCATCCGGCGCTGGCGGCGGCCTGTTCGCAAGGCGGCCCGGTCGTCCCGGTCTTCATCCATGACGAGAGCGTGGCCTCCCTGGGAGCAGCGCCGAAATGGCGGATTGGCCTGTCGCTGGACGCGCTTGCAAGCGATCTGGAGGCGAAGGGCAGCCGCCTGATCCTGCGGCGCGGCCCGGCGCGCGATGTGCTGCTGGCGCTGGCCGAGGAGGTAGGCGCGGGCGCGGTTCACTGGTCACGGCTCTACGACCCGGAGGCGATCGCGCGCGACACCGAGGTCAAGGCGGCGCTGCGCGCGCGGGAAATCGCGGCCGAAAGCCACAATTCCCACCTGCTTTTCGAGCCCTGGACGGTGGAGACCGGGACCGGCGGCTTCTACCGCGTCTACAGCCCGATGTGGCGGGCGGTGAAGGATCGCGACGTGCCAGAGCCGCTTGCCCCCCCGTCGCGCATCCCGGCACCCGAGACCTGGCCCGAGAGCGACGCACTTGACGATTGGCACATGGGCGCGGCCATGCAGCGCGGCGCGGCGGTCTGCGCGGCGCATCAATGCGTGGGCGAGGCGGCGGCGCGGGACCGGCTCGGGGCCTTCATCGCCAATGGCATCGGCCCCTACAGGGAGGCGCGGAACAATCCCGGCATCAGCGGCACGTCGGGCCTGTCGGAAAACCTGACCTATGGCGAGATTTCCCCGCGCAGCTGCTGGCATGCCGGGCTGCGCGCGCTGCATGAGGGCGCGAAAGGGGCCGAACACTGGCTCAGGGAACTGGTCTGGCGCGAATTCGCCTATCACCTGATGTATCACACGCCCGAGATCCTCACGCGCAACTGGCGGCCGGAATGGGACAGCTTCGGCTGGAGCGAGGCGGAGACCGAGGCCGTTCTGCGCTGGAAACAGGGGCGCACCGGGGTGCCCTTCGTCGATGCGGCGATGCGCGAGATGTATGTCACGGGCCGGATGCACAACCGCGCGCGGATGAACGTGGCCTCCTATCTCACCAAGCACATGATGGTTCACTGGAAGGTCGGGATGGGCTGGTTCGCCGATTGCCTGACGGACTGGGACCCGGCCTCGAACGCGATGGGCTGGCAATGGACGGCAGGCTGCGGGCCCGACGCCGCGCCCTATTTCCGTATCTTCAACCCGGAGACGCAGTTGCAGAAATTCGACCCCGAAGGTGCCTATCTGCGCGCCTGGATTGCCGAGGGCCGGGCGAAACCCTCCGCAACGGCGCTGAGCTATTTCGACGCCGTTCCACAGAGCTGGGGACTCTCCCCCGCCGATCCATACCCCGCGCCGCTGGTCACGCTGGCCGAGGGGCGCAAGCGCGCCCTTGCGGCCTATGAACGAAGGGAGTTCCGGGCATGAAGGACATGGCAGCCGAGCAGGGCCTCGGGGGCACGGTGCTGACCACGACGCAAGGCGCGCGGCACCTGCCGCGCTATTTCGCGCGCTGCTTCGCGGTGGCGCAGGCAATGAGGGCGGGACGGCTCGACATCCGCCTGCCGGACGGGCGCGTGTTCCGCGCCGCAGGTGCCGCGCCGGGCACCGAGGCCGAACTGCACATCCACGATCCCGGGGTCTTCGCGCGGCTGGTGCGCGAGGGCTATCTGGGCTTTTGCGAGGCCTATCTGGATGGCGGCTGGTCCACGCCCGACCTGCAAGCGTTCATGGACCTGCTCGCCGATGGCAACGAGGATGTCTATTGCGGCTATCCGGGCCAGAAGATCGCGCAGATCTACGAGCGCATCCGGTTCTGGTTCAAGCGCAACTCGAAGGAACAGGCGCGGCGCAACATCGAATATCACTACGATCTCGGCAACGAGTTCTACGCGCTCTGGCTCGACCGCACGATGACCTATTCCAGCGCGATCTTCGAGACCGGCGCGGAAAGCCACGAGGCCGCTCAGACCGAGAAATACCGCCGTCTCGTCAATGCGATGGGGGTGAAACCGGGCGATCACGTTCTCGAGATCGGCTGCGGCTGGGGGGGCTTTGCCGAATATGCCGCAAAAGAGCGCGGGCTGCGGGTGACGGGCCTCACGATCAGCCCGTCCCAGCTTGCCTATGCGCAGGCGCGCATGGCGAAGGCGGGGCTGGCGGATCGCGTCACGCTGAAATTGCAGGACTACCGCGACGAGACCGGCCAGTATGACGGCGTGGCCAGCATCGAGATGTTCGAGGCGGTGGGCGAGCGATACTGGCCCGTCTTCTTCGACTGCCTGCGCGCCCGGCTCAAACCGGCGGCGCGCGCCACCCTCCAGATCATCACCGTGGCCGATCACCGTTTCGAGGCCTATCGCAAGGATGTGGACTTCATCCAGAAATACATCTTTCCCGGCGGGATGCTGCCGGGCCCAACGGTTTTGCGCCAGTATCTGGCGCGCGCGGGCCTGACCGAGATCGGCGCGATCGAGTTCGGCCAGAGCTACTCGGAAACGCTGCGCCGCTGGCACGCGAGCTTCAACGAGTCATGGTCCGAGATCGCCGCCCTGGGCTTTGATGCGCGGTTCCGGCGGATGTGGAACTTCTACCTCACCTCTTGCGCGGCGGCATTCAAAGGGGGTAGTTGCGATGTGACGCAGATCACCATCGCAAGGCCAGGGTAATGCCCGTCACCGATACCATGCCCACGGCGGCCAAGCTTGCGGCGGCGCTCGGACTGGGCGCACTTGGGTGGATCGGATCGGAACTCTTCCGTCCGCTGATGCCCGAGGACACGAATTTCGGCTGGTTCAACTATGTCAATCTCGGCCTTGGCATCGCCTGCGGATGGGCGGTGACGGGCCGGCGGCTGGGCCATGGCTATGCCACCTCGATCAGCGCCGGTCTGACCGGCACGGGCGCTCTCGTGTTCTGGGCGCTTTTCGTGCAGAGCTTCAACGAGATGCTGCGCCTTGCGCTCGACCGGCGGATCACCGGGCTGATGACCGCGATCACCAAGATGTTCGAGCTTGCCGCCGATTACGTCGTGACCATGCTCGATGGCACGCTCATCGGCGTGCTGCTCGCGGGCGGCTTTCTTGTCGGCGTTCTCGGCGAATGGGTGGCGCGGCGGTGGTCCTGAGCGCGCGGGAGGCGGCGCAGCTGCGCGCGATCCTGGGCGAGAAGGCGTGCGCGGCGCTTGTCGCCGAGGCCGCGCCGGAGGTGCTGCGCGGGCTGGCGCGCGGGCAGAGCGTCGCGGAACTGGCCGCCCGCCGTCCGATGATCCTGGCGCGTGCCCATGCCCGGCTGGCCGCGCGCGCCCATCCGGCACCGGCCGAGTTGCGCAGCGATACCCCGCGCGAGGCCGTCGCCGAGGAGGATGTGGAGACCACGCATGACGGGTTCTTCCTCACCCGCCGCTACCGTCTGCGCGCGCCGCTCTTCGGCGGCGGGCAAAGCGCGCCGCTGCTGCGCGAGGTCTTCGTCGCCACCGATGCCGCGCTGGTGCTGCCCTATGATCCTCTGCGCGACCGGGTGCTGCTGGTGGAACAGTTCCGCATGGGCCCCTATGGGCGCGGCGATCCGCGCCCCTTCCTGCTCGAGCCGGTGGCGGGCCGCATCGACGCCGGCGAGACGCCGGAAGAGGCCGCGCGCCGCGAATGCCGCGAGGAGGCGGGGCTCGATCTGCGCGGGCTCGAGAAGATCTCGGCCCATTACTGTACGCCCGGCTACTCGACCGAGTTCTTTCACCTCTTCCTCGGCCTGTGCGATCTGCCCGACACTGGCGAGGGGCGCGGCGGGCTGGCCAGCGAGCAGGAGGACATCCGCACCCATGTGACAGGCTTTGCGCGTGCGATGGAGCTGCTGCGCTCGGGCGAGGCCAATAACGGACCGCTCGTGCTGTCGCTTCTGTGGCTCGAGCGTGAACGCGCCCGCCTCCGGGCGGCGGGTTGAGTTCCGGGCGCGCAGGTCCTACACCGGAGATGCGAGACAGGACAGGAGCGACGCATATGCGCATTGCACGGGATCTGGCCGAGGCCGTGGGCAACACGCCCCTCATCCGGCTGCGCCGCGCCAGCGAGGAGACCGGCTGCGAGATCCTCGGCAAGGCCGAGTTTCTCAACCCCGGCCAGTCGGTCAAGGACCGCGCGGCGCTTTTCATCATCCGCGATGCGGTGGCGCGCGGCCTGCTCGCGCCCGGCGGCACGATCGTCGAGGGCACGGCCGGCAATACCGGCATCGGGCTTGCGCTTGTGGGCGCATCGATGGGCTTTCGCACGGTGATCGTCATTCCCGAGACGCAGAGCCAGGAAAAGAAGGACATGCTGCGCCTCGCCGGGGCCGAGCTGGTCCAGGTGCCCGCGGCACCCTATAAAAATCCCAACAATTACGTACGATATTCCGGGCGTCTGGCCGAAGAGCTTGCACGAACCGAACCAAACGGCGCGATCTGGGCCAACCAGTTCGACAATGTGGCCAATCGCCAGGCCCATGTCGAGACCACCGGCCCCGAGATCTGGGAGCAGACCGGCGGCAAGCTGGACGGCTTCATCTGCGCGGTTGGCTCCGGCGGCACGCTTGCCGGTGTGGCGATGGCGCTGCAGGGCAGGGGTGTCAAGATCGGGCTGGCGGACCCGGACGGCGCGGCGCTGCACAGCTATTACACCACCGGCACGTTGAAATCGGAGGGCTCGTCCATCACCGAGGGGATCGGGCAGGGGCGCATCACCGCCAATCTCGAAGGCTTCACCCCCGATTTCAGCTACAACATTCCCGATGCCGAGGCGCTTCCCATCGTCTTTGACCTGCTCTCCGGGGAAGGGCTGTGCATGGGCGGCTCGACCGGGATCAACATCGCGGGCGCGATGCGCATGGCACGAGAGATGGGGCCGGGGCACACCATCGTCACCATCCTGTGCGATTACGGCACCCGCTACCAGTCCAAGCTCTGGAACCCCGAATTCCTGCGCGACAAGGGCCTGCCCGCGCCTGCCTGGCTCGAGGCCGCGCCGCGGGCGATTCCGGGCGTCTTCGCGGAATGACGGCCGTGCTGCGATTGCTCGCGCTGGTTCTTGCCGCGCTGCTCTGCGTTCCTGGTGCGGCGCCTTTGGGTATCGCTCCGGCCCTGGCCCAGCAGCCCGCCGACGCCGCGCCGGATTTCGAGGCGTGGGAGCGCACCGCCACCCGCGCCGAGGAGGCGGTGGAGGCCGCCCGTGCCTCGACCCCCGCGCTTGAGGTGCTGCGGGCCGAACTCGTGAAATGGCGGCAGCAGTTCCAGCAGGCCCAGTCCATCAACGCCGCCGCCATTGCCACGGTCGAGCGGCAGATCGCGGCGCTTGGCCCCGCGCCGGCCGAGGGGACGACCGAGGCCGAGGACATCGCCGCGCAGCGCACCCAGCTCAACGAGCGGCTGGTGCAGCTGCGCGAGCCGGTTCTCGCCGCGCAACTGGCCTATAACCGCGCCGATGGCCTCATCAACGCGATCGACCGGATCATCCGTAGCCGCCAGACCCAGGAGATCCTCGAATTCGGCCCAAGCCCGCTCAACCCGCTGCACTGGAGCGAAGGGCTGCGCAGTCTGAAGAACACCGTCACGCATATCGCGGGAGAGCTGCGCACCGGCTGGAGCAATCCGATCCAGCAAAAAAGTTTCAGGGGTGCGCTGCCGCTTGTCCTGCTGCTGGGGGCGGTCGGTCTCGTGCTGCTCACCTTCGGCGCGCGCTGGAGCCGCCAGCTCACCGCGCGGGTCGTCGGACCCGAGCCGGGCCCGGCGCGCTGGCTGGCCGGTTTCGCGCTGTCGCTGGGAAGCCTGATCCTGCCCTATCTCGGGGTTCTTGCGCTGATCGAGGCGGTGCGGCTGACCGGAATGGCCGGGCTTGCGGGCTCGCAGCTTCTCGACATGCTGGCCCAGGCCGCCTTTCTGTTCCTCGTGGCGCAGTGGCTGTCGACGCGGGTCTTTCCGACCGAGGATGCGACGCGCATGCCGCTGCGGCTCGACTGGCAGCAGCGGTTCGAGGGGCGGCTTTGCGGCAAGGGGCTCGGCCTGGCGATCGCGGCGCTCTATTTCGCCGGAGAGCTGACCTATCGGTTCGGCTGGAGTGCCGAGGCCAAGGTCGTCATTCTCTTTCCCATCGTCGTGATCTCGTCGCTGCTGCTGTGGCGGCTGGCGGCGCTGCTCAAGGCGCATGTGCGCAACGAGACCTCCGAAGAGGCCGAAGTCACCTTCCGCGCGCGGCTGCTGCGGGCGCTGTCGATCGGGCTCTTGCTGCTGGCCATCGCCGCGCCCGCGCTCATGGCCGTCGGCTACGCGAACCTGGCAGAGGCCATGCTGGTGCCGTCGATCATGTCGCTGCAGCTTCTGGCCGCGCTCTTCATCCTCCAGCGCCTGGTGATCGAGGTCTATGTCCTGGTGTCCGGCAGCCGCGAGCGCGCGTCCGAATCGCTTCTGCCGGTGCTCACGAGTTTTCTCATCGTGCTGGCCTCGACGCCGATCTTCGCGCTGATCTGGGGTGCGCGCGAGACCGAACTGGCCGAGCTCTGGTCAACCCTGGTCAACGGGGTGACGCTGGGAGGGGTGCGCATCTCGCCCGCCGTGATCTTTACCCTCGGGCTGGTCTTCTTCATCGGCCTGATGGTCACCCGGCTGGTGCAGGGCGTGCTGCGCAACAGCATCCTGCCCAAGACGAGGATGGATCCGGGCGGGCGCAATGCCGTGGTCTCGGGCGTGGGATATGTGGGCATCTTCCTGGCCGCGCTGATCGCGGTCACGAGCGCGGGCATCGATCTCAGCTCGCTGGCCATCGTTGCGGGCGCGCTTTCGGTGGGCATCGGTTTCGGCCTTCAGAACATCGTCTCGAACTTCGTCGCGGGCATCATCCTGCTGATCGAGCGGCCGATATCCGAGGGCGACTGGATCGAGGTGGGCGGACAGCACGGCTATGTCAAGGCGATCTCGGTGCGCTCCACCCGGATCGAGACATTCGACCGCACCGACGTGATCGTGCCCAATGCCGATTTCGTCAGCGGCACGGTGACGAACTACACGCGCGGCAACACCGTGGGCCGGGTGATCGTGCCGGTGGGCGTGGCCTATGGGTCTGACACCCGCCGCGTCGAGGCGATCCTGCGCGAAGTGGCCGAGGAGCACCCGATGGTTCTGATGAACCCGCGCCCGGTGATCCTGTTCCAGAATTTCGGTGCAAGCTCGCTCGATTTCGAGATCCGCGCGATGCTGCGCGATGTGAACTGGGTGGCAAGCGTCAAGTCCGACATGAACCACGAGATCGCCCGCCGCTTCGCCGAGGAAGGCATCGAGATTCCCTTCCCGCAGCGGGATCTGTGGCTGCGCAACCCCGAAACCCTGCGCGGCGAGACCGCGGACCCCGCCAAGCCCCCCGCATCCGCAGCCCCCGGTGCCCCCTCCGCCGCGCCTGCGATGATGACCGAGGCCGATGTGGGGCAGGGCGGCGAGAGCGACGGACGATGAGCGCCGCGCTCTATCTCGCCGATCCCTACCGGGCCGAGGCCCCGGCGCGGGTCGTGGCGCATACGGCGGAGGGCGGCGTCATTCTGGACGACTGCCTTTTCTATCCCACCGGTGGCGGGCAGCCCGGCGACAGCGGGCGGCTCGACTGGGCGGGGAACCGCCTGACGGTGGCCACCGCCGTCCGGTGCGACGCGGGCATCGCGCTTGTTCCGGCGGCACCACAGCCGCTGCCGCCCGTCGGCACGCAGGTGGTGCAGCATCTCGACTGGGAGCGGCGACACCGCCACATGCGGATGCACACCGCGCTGCACCTGCTGTCGGTGGTCATCCCGCTGCCCGTGAGCGGGGGGCAGGTGGGCGAGACGCGGAGCCGTCTCGATTTCGACATGCCCGAGGCACCGACGGACCGCGAGACGCTTGAGGCCCATCTCAACCTTCTGGTCGAGCGCGACCTGCCGGTATCGGAGGACTGGATCACCGATGCGGAGCTCGCGGCCAGTCCCGGGCTGGTCAAGACTATGTCGGTCGCGCCGCCGCGCGGGGCCGGGCGCGTGCGCCTCATCCGGATCGGGCAGGGCGAGGGACAGGTCGATCTTCAGCCCTGCGGCGGCACCCATGTGGCGCGCACCGGCGAGATCGGCGGGCTTCGGCTCGGCAAGGTCGAGAAGAAGGGCCGGCAGAACCGGCGGGTCTATCTGCATCTCGACGCCTGACGCTCAGCGCCCGCGGTCGAGATCCGATTCGCTTTCGGGCAGCCCCTCGCGCGACAGGAGCACGGCGACGGGCCGCAGCCCCGGCACATGGCTGCAAACGATCATGATCCCCACCATGATCGGCACGGCCAGGAACATCCCCGGGATTCCCCAGACCGCCCCCCAGATGGCCAGGCTGAGCATGATCCCGAAGGAGGAAACGCGCAGTGCCCGCCCCATCAGCATCGGGTCCAGGATGTTGCCGATCACGAACTGGATCGCGGCGGTGATGGCGAAGAGCGCCAGCGTCTGTGTCCCGTCGGCAAGCTGCACGAAGGCCACCAGCGCCACCAGCACGGTCGCGGTGATCGAGCCGATGGCGGGAATGTAGTTCAGCACGAAGGTCAGGATCCCCAGCGCCCCGGCAAGATCGAGCCCGAAGCCGCGCGCCGCGCCATAGACCAGCAGGCCGGTGATCGCGCTCATCGCCGTCTTGACCAGCAGGTAGTGGTTCACGCGGTGGATGATCGAGGCGATGATGCGCCCGGTGCGCGCCGCCTGCACCGGATCGCCCATGAACCGTTCGAGCTTGGTGTCGAACCAGACCCGCTCGGCAAAGAGAAAGCCCACGAACAGGATCACCAGGATGACCCCCTGCATGAGGCTGCCGGCCTGTCCGGCCAGCGCGCGCAGCCAGCCCGCCACGTCGATCGAGGCAACCGCGCTGCGCACGGCCGCCTCGGCATCGGGGCCGAGCCAGGCGACCATCGCGGCAAGGGCCTCGGGGGCGCGGTCGGTATAGGCCAGCGTGGTCGAGAGCACCGTGTTGACCTGCGACAGCAGGATCGCCGTGAGGCTGAGCAGCGCCATGGAGATGAGCGCCAGCGCCACCACGCTTGCCAGCCAGTTCGGTATCCGCGCGGGCCCGATGCGCAGCCGCGCGATGCTGTCGATGGCGTCCGAGGTGAGGCTGAAGAGGATGATCGCGGTGGCCAGCGAAATCAGCAGGAACCGCGCCTGCACCAGCAGGAACAGCACCACGGCAAAGGCGACGATCACCTGCGCGGCGGTGCGGATGCGGTGGAAATCCGGCGCGGGATCGGGCAGCGGGCTCCGGGGCGTGGGGGCGGCGCGGGTCATGTCCCCACTATCGGCCAATCGCGACCGGGATCAATCCTTTCCCGCAGGCAGCAACGCCAGCCGCAGCGTATCGCCCGCGTGGCTGATCGTGAGGCGGGCACCGTCGCGGGCCAGCGCCTGTGCAAGCAGCGCGAACTCGATCCGGCGCGGATCCGGCTCGGGCAGGGGGGCCGTCCCGCCGAGCCCCTGCCACCGGGCAAAATTCTTCCAGTCCTGCAGGTTCACGCCGAGGTCGACGGTCGGCAAATTAATGAACTGCGCCGCCTGCGAGAAGTTGAAGCTGTACGGCGGCTTCTCGAGGTCCGTGTCGATCCAGAAGTCG